>FPHP01000002.1_pt1 | contig 189934 bp, 200 predicted proteins | sample 1057371 | NCBI WGS metagenome assembly FPHP01 (sample SAMEA4473311, study PRJEB15554) | hydrothermal vent metagenome | biome: marine basaltic hydrothermal vent biome; feature: marine hydrothermal vent; material: water | place: Pacific Ocean | collected 2011-06-14/2011-07-23 | depth 1155 m
AAAATAGCAACACAAACTACATGGGATACAAAAGAGTTAGAAGTATATGACTATATGAGTTTAAAAGAGTTTGATGAGATTAATGCCTTAAGAACTGCAGAGAGGAAAGGGTATCAAAAAGGGGAAACAAATAAATCTATAGAGATAGCAAAAAATCTTTTAGATGTATTAGATGATGAGACTATTGCTTTAAAAACAGGGTTAAGTGTAGAGAGTATAAAAAAATTAAGAATAGAGTAGCTTATTTTTAAAAAAGATAAAAATATACTTCCATCTAATTTGCTTTATGCTAAAATAAATCAAAATTAAAAAAGGAACTTAAACATGAAAATCATTACATTATTACTACTTGGCATAAGCTTTTTATTTGCAAATGTTGATATCAATCATGCAAGTGTAAAAGAGTTAACAACACTCAAAGGGATAGGGATGAAAAAAGCTGAAGCTATTGTTGCTTATAGAAAAGAGCATAAATGTTTTAAAGATATTAATGAACTTGTAAAAGTAAAAGGGATTTCTACAAAAACTTTAGAAAAAAATAAAAGTAATTTAACAGCAAAGAAGTGTAAGTAGATATTTTTTTAGTGAGGTGGAAAGTGGAGAGGTTTTTTAAATATTTTATGGATGGATTTGGAGAAGCTGTTGTAGTGGGTACACCAAACTTTAATGAAAACAATCAATATCAAGATGGAGTGAATTTAGCGAGTGATTTTTATATTTCAAAAAAGGTAGTTTTAAATAGGTATGAAAAATCAAAAGTTAAAAAAACAAGAAAATAATATTTCAATTTCGAAAGATGAACTTGAAAATTTATTGAAAAATCAAGAAGAAGATATTTTAAGTCGTTTATCGGTACAAACGACACACATCCGTCAAGCTCCAATCCCACCACCAGAAGAATTAAGACAGCTCAAACAAATAGATAAAACATTGCCTGATAGAATTATAGCAATGGCAGAAAAAGAACAAATATTTAGACATAGAGCGACATACTTTGGTCAATTAAATTTTATATTATTAGTTTCTTTAGGATATGGAATAGCTACTATTGCTGGATTTTTTGGCTCTCAAGTTGTTGGTGGCATAATTGCAACAGGTGTATCATATATAGCTTATGTTTTTAAAACTCACCAGCCAACACCACCAAAACAAAATAGAAATGAAGATTAAATAAGTTACAAGATACATTAAAGGAACCCCATGAAGTTTGCTGACCCAAAAAATGACTTAGCTTTTAAAAAGATATTTGGAGATAAAAATCATAAAAATATATTGATCTCTTTTTTAAACTCTGTGTTAGACTTTCAAGAAGAAAAAGCCATAGTAGATGTATCTTTAGCAAATCCATACCAAGTACCAAAAATATTTGAACTTAAAGAGACTATATTAGATATCAAAGCAACCAATAAAAGAGGGGATTCTTTTATAGTAGAGATGCAAAGAAAAGATTTAGGAGATTTTACAAAAAGAAGCCTCTATTATACCTCTAAAGCTTACGTATCACAACTCCCAAAAGGTAATGACTATACAGCACTAAAAAAAGTATATTTTATAGGTATATTAAACTTTAATATCTTTGAAAATAAACATTACATCTCAAGACATCTTATTATTAATCAAGAAACAAATGAACAAGATTTAAAAGACTTTGAATTTACCTTTATAGAACTTCCAAAATTTCAAAAAGAACTTCATCAATTAGAAACTATTTTAGATAAATGGATATATTTTATCAAATATGCAAGTGATTTAACAATGATTCCAAAAGAGTATGAAGAGATAAAAGAGTTTAAAGAAGCATTTGAAATAGCAATGCAAACTACATGGGATACAAAAGAGTTAGAAGTATATGATTATATGAGTCTAAAAGAGTTTGATGAGATTAATGCCCTAAGAACTGCAGAGAGGAAAGGGTATCAAAAAGGGGAAGAGAAAGGGATGCAAAAAGGAATTGAAAAGGGGATTGCAAAAGGTATAAAAAAAGGAATCGAAAAAGGAATCGAAAAGGGAATTGAAAAAGGAGAGATAAATAAAGCCATAGAGATAGCAAAAAATCTTTTAGATGTATTAGATGATGAGACTATTGCTTTAAAAACAGGTTTGAGTGTAGAGAGTATAAAAGAATTAAGAATAAAGTAGCTTATTTTTAAAAAATATTTAGTGAAAGGATTACAAAATGGCAAAAGAACATTCATTTGATATTTCAGCAAAGATAGATATGCAGTATTTAAAAAATGCTTTGAATTTAGTAGAGCGAGAGGTTGCAAATCGTTATGATTTTAAGGGAACGACTTGGGAAGTGACATTTAAAGAAAAAGAAAAACTTTTAATTTTAATTGCTTCAAGTGATAATAAATTAGATGCTCTTAAAGATATTGTTATAGCAAAACTTTTAAAACAGGGACTTTCTTCAAAAATTTTAGATGAGTTAAAAGTAGAAGATGCTTCTGGTGGCAATAGAAAAGCTACTTTTAAAATTGTTGATTATATTGAAACAAAAGAAGCAAAAAAGATAACAGCAACTATTAAAAAAATGAAATTAAAAGTTACTGCTCAAATTGAAGGGGATCATATCCGTGTAAAAGGGGCAAAACGAGATGATTTGCAAAAGGTGATTAAAGAGATTCGTGCTGGGGAGTGGGAAGCTCCTTTGGTATTTGAAAATATGAGGTAGAGTTAATGCAAAAGATGAGTGTAGTAGAAGCAGCACAATATTTTGGAATTTCAAAAGAAGCAATTCATAATAGAATTCGAAGAGGTACTTTGCAAAGTGTTGTTGAAGATGGAGTAAAATACGTATTGGTTGATAAAGAGGTTGCATTTCAAAAACAAGCTCAAAAAAAGACAATAGATGAAAAATATATTCGATTTTTAGAAGAACAAAATCAATTTTTTCAACAAAAATTAGAAAAACTTGAAGAAGAGATAAAAATACTTAGAGAGCAAAAAGAGCATTTACTTATAAAAGAACAAGAGATGATTAAAAAGATTTACAAAGAGCGTGATGAACAACTTACACAGGTTTTACGTTCTTTTGGATCTCAATTTTTACTCCACAATACTTCTGTCAATGATCCTTTAGATGTTGAGATTCAAGAGATAAAAAAGAAGAAAAAAAAGAAAAAGAAGGCAAAAAAATAATTTAAATAATATTATTTTCTCGCTACAATATAATAAATAGTTTAAAAGAAGGAATGTACATATGTTAGAAGAGATTTATAACGAGTGTGAAACAAAGATGCAAAAAAGTTTGGACCATCTTCATAGAGATTTTAAAACACTAAGAACAGGGAAAGTGATGATCTCTGTTTTAGATAATATTAAAGTAGATTATTATGGAACACCAACACCACTTGATCAAGTTGGTTCAGTACTTGCAGTAGATGCAACAACTATTGTGATTAATCCTTGGGAAAAAAATCTTTTAGGAGATATCGAAACAGCAATTAGTGCAGCAAATATTGGAGTGAATCCAAATAATGATGGAGAACAAATTAAACTCTTTTTCCCACCAATGACAGTTGAACAACGTCAAGAGAGTGTAAAACAAATGAAAGCTATGGGTGAAAAAGCAAAAGTAGCGATTCGTAATGATAGAAAACATGCAAACAATCAAGTAAAAAAACTTGAAAAAGAAAAAGAGATTACCCCAGATGAATCAAAAGTAGCACAAGATAAAATTCAAAAAATGACTGATGAATTTATTGCAAAAGTAGATCAAGCACTTAAAGAAAAAGAAGCTGAGATTTTAAAAGTTTAACATAGGAAAATGAAATGGATATCAAAAAAATATATATGGATGCCAATGCACTTTTAGAAGGGCATTTTAAACTTAGTAGTGGAAATCACTCTCAGTTTTATCTCCAATCAGCAAAAGTGCTTGAAGATCCAAAAACAGCAAAGCTTTTAGCAGAAGCTCTTGCAAAAGAGATTCAAGCAAGTGGCTTAGAAATTGATACTGTATGTGCTCCAGCACTTGGTGGACTTATTGCTGGATTTGCTCTTGCACAAGCTCTTAATGTTCGTTCTATCTTTGCAGAAAGAGTTAATGGCAAGATGACAATTCGCCGCGGATTTGAAATAAAAGAGGGTGAGCGAGTATTGATGTGTGAAGATATCATCACAACAGGTGGTTCAGCAATGGAAGCAGCAGAAGTTGTAAAACAACTTGGTGGAAAAATTGTTGGAGTTGCAGCTCTTGCAAATCGTGGCTTTTGTCATCGTGAAAATAGTGATATCAAAACACAACCAAACTGTAAACTCCCTCAAGATATCCCATTTTTTGCATTAGAAGATTTTACATTTGAGATTTATGCTCCAGAGGAGTGCCCGATGTGTAAAGCAGGAAGTGAAGCAATTAAACCGGGGAGTCGTGGAAACTAAACTCTACTTTTTATAGTAGAGTTTGTTTTATGAGATAAGAAAGTGTGGAACAATGAGAGGGTATCTTTTCATTCTTCTATAAATATGTTTTCGAACTACTTGACGAAGGTCACTCTCTAAAGCTCTTTGGTTATAGATGAGTCCCTCTTTCATATGGAGTAAGAAATGTTCAATCACATCCTCCATCTCTTTGGCAAATGCTCTATCTTGTTTATTTGCCACTAAACCAAATGTTGTCACTTTTGGTTTTGAGAGGAGTTTTTGAGTTTGTTCATCTACTTCTGCTACTAACATTACAATACCATCAGAAGCAAGTTTTTGACGATCAAGAACAATATCATCTTCAATTTCATAATTATTTTGATTATCGATATAAACTTTTCCTGTTTTAACAGTTTTGACTTTACGTATAAATTTTGGAGCAACTTCAATTTGTTCTCCATCTGTCATTACAAAGATATTTCTCTCAGGAATCCCACATTCCATAGCAGTTTCTTTATGTTTTAAGACATGGTTATATTCCCCATGCACTGGTAAAAAGAATTTAGGATTAACTAAACGAAGCATTAACTTTTGCTCTTCAATAGATGCATGTCCTGATACATGGATATCTTTATCCATTGCTACTTTTGCACCAGCTCTTTGAAGGTGATTTAGCATCCCAGAGATACTCCCTTCATTTCCAGGAATGGCACGTGAAGAAAGAACTACAAGATCAGTTGGTTTGATTTTGATGTGTCTGTGTTCCCCAATTGACATTCTAAAAAGAGCTGAATTTGCTTCTCCTTGAGAACCTGTTGTAACAATAAGGACATTTTTATCATTCATTTGAGAGATTTCATCAGCATCTACAAAACTATTTTTTGGAAATTTTACATAATCATATTGCATTGCAAGTTCAATATTTCTCTCCATTGAACGTCCAATGACACAGATTTTACGGTTATATTTTAAACCATATTGTATCGCTTGTTGAATACGATGGATATTAGAACTAAAAGTTGAAAGGATAATACGACCCTCTGCTTTTGAAAAAACTCTATCAAGTGCAGGAGCCACACTGAGTTCTGAACCTGTTGGATTTGGATTGTGCGAGTTTGTAGAATCACTTAAAAGACAAAGCACACCTTTATCTCCATAGTATGCAAGACGATGTAAATCTGCTGCATATCCATCTACTGGAGTATGATCTATTTTAAAATCTCCTGTATGGATGACTGTTCCAGCAGCTGTTGTGATTGCAAGAGAAGAGGAATCGATGATAGAGTGTGTCATATGCATCCATTCAATCTCAAAATCATTTCCTATTTTATACACTTTTCTTTTTTCAACAGGATTAAAATATTTTCGAAACTCTTTGAGTCTATGTTCATCAAATTTACTTCCAATCATTGCAAGAGGAAGTGGTGTAGCATAGATAGGAAATTGCATCTCTTTAAAAAGATATGGAATTGCTCCAATGTGATCTTCGTGTGCATGAGTGATGATAATGGCAACAATTTTTTTTCTAATCTCTTTAATATAAGAAAAATCTGGAATTAAAATATCAACACCATGCATATCTTCATCTGGAAAACTCATCCCAACATCGACTAAAATTGCTTCATTTTGTGTTTCAAATACAGTGATATTTCCACCAATTTCACCAAGCCCACCAAGTGGTGTAATACGGATTTTGGCATTAGAAGATAGATCTAACTTATAGTGAGGATTGAGTCTTCTTTTGTGCATCTCTTGATTTTTTTGCACAAAAAGTTTGAGATTATCATCAGTTGGTGCTTGTTGTCTGCGGTTTCTATTTCTGTTTTTATTTGTATTTGGTTTTGTATTTCCTCTTGTATTAGGATTATTATTTGGTTTGCGGTTGTTAGGAACTCGTTTGTTATCGTTTTGTTTTTTGTTTGTTGTTTGAGATACCTCTTGTTGGGTATTACTCTCCTTGATTTCTTCTGCCATCCAAACCCCTTTTTAATTTGTTATAGAGTTGGTGATAGTCGTTGGTTGCAAGTTGATGAGGACGGATTGTTTGTGTAATATTTAGAGTATCAAAAACCTCTAATAATATTTTTTTCTCATAGACAGAACTTAGGTTTTTTAGGAGTGTTTTACGAGGTTGTGTAAATGCTACTTTTAACATTTGCTCAAACTCTTCATCACTTCTACTTTTATTCTTTTGTATGAGAAAAACAGCAGAATCTACTTTTGGCTGAGGATCAAAAGCAGTTGGTGGAACCTTTGTTACAATGTGAGCTTCTCCCACACTTTGTGTTATTATTCCTAACGAACCAAATACTTTCTCTCCACTCTTTGCACAAAATTTTTCCGCTACTTCAAGTTGAACCATTACAAGAATATTTTTACAAAGAGGATCTTTAAGCGCTTTTAAAATAATATTTGTTGCTATATAATAGGGCAAATTTGCCACAAGATCGTATGGTTCATCGATAAGAGAATCTTGCCATACATCTAATACATCTCCACAATGAAGATGGAGTCGCTCATCTACAATCTCTTGTTGAAATTCACTTTGTAACAGTTTACACAAATCGGTATCTACCTCAAAAGCTTCAACACTTTTGACATTAACTAAAAATTTAGTCAAATCACCTAAGCCAGGCCCAATTTCCACAATCTTATGGTTGTTTTTGGGCATCGCTTCGATGATCGTTCTTAAAATACTTTGGTCTTTTAAAAAGTTTTGTCCAAACTTTTTCTTTGCGATAACGCTCTCTTTTTTCATAAAAGCGAGTTTATAATAATAATACTTACAATTAGATAATGTTTAGGTATAATGCGGCAAAATCTTTATAAAAGGAGGGGAATGATGTCAGAATTAAAAAGATATTTAGATGAACACGATGTAAATGATATCCATCCATCAGATATTGCAAAAATCTTAAAACAATTAGATGATGAAGAGTTTGCTCGTGCAATTAAGCTTGTCCCACATCATTTATTAGGAGATGTGGCACTGAGTCTTCCAGATAGATATTTTGATGATGTTATAGAACACTCTTCTGTAGATGCTTTACGTCACGCTGTAACAGAGTTAGAGTCAGATGATCAGGCTGACTTTATGCAAGAGTTACAAGAAATTGATAAAGAAAAAGCATCAAAAGTTTTTGAATCTTTAGATGAAGAGGATCAAAAAGAGATTCAAACACTTCATAAGTATGATGAGCATCAAGCTGGTGCTTATATGCAACTTGAGGTATTTACTGCTTCTAAAGATGAGATTGTTCAAGATGTGATTGATAGGTTTGCAAAATTGCGTCGTGCTAATGAGATAGAAAATGTTCAAAATCTCTTTATCACTGATGATAAAAAAAAGTTGCTTTATACTATTGGATTAGAACATTTACTTATTTTTGATTTTTCAAAAACTTTGGATGAAAATATCAAAGCAAGTGATGAAAATTTTGAACCAAAAAAAGCATATGATACAGATGATATTAATGATGTTGTCCATCTTTTTGAAGAGTATGATTTATCTGTTTTACCAATTATTAATAAAGATGGTATTTTACTTGGTCGTATCACTTCTGATGATATTTATGACATTATCAATGAAAAAGCAACAGAGCAAATGTATAATCTTGCTGGTGTTGATGATGATGCAGAAGAAGATGAAGAGGTTTTAAAAGCAAGTAAAAAAAGAGCAACTTGGCTTGGGATAAACCTTTTAACTGCTATTGCAGCTTCTTTGGTTATTGGACTTTTTGAAGATACTTTACAAAGTATGGTTGCCTTAGCAGTTCTCATGCCAATTGTTGCATCAATGGGTGGTAATGCTGGGACACAATCTTTAACCGTTGTTGTAAGACAACTTGCATTAGGTGAGATTGGAAGTAGTGATGCTTGGCGAATTGTAAAAAAAGAGGTGTTTATTTCTATTATAAATGGTGCAATATTTGCTATAATTATGGGAATAATTGCTAGTGTATGGTTTCATACAAGTATGTTAGGTGTTGTTATTGGGATGAGTATGATTATAAACCTTTTCTTTGCAGGTTTTTTTGGTGCTACTATCCCTTTAATTTTAAAATATTTTAAAATCGATCCAGCTATTGGAAGTAGTGTTGTTTTAACCACTGTTACTGATATTGCAGGATTTTTTAGCTTTTTAGGCTTAGCAAAAATTATATTATTATAAAAGGAAGTTGTAAAAATTGGGTTTATTATTACTGTTTTTTTTCCTCTCTGTTGGGATTTCGTTTGTTTGTTCTATTTTAGAATCAGTTTTATTGTCTATTAGTTTATCTTATGTTGGTGTTGTAGAAAAAGAAAGACCAAGTATTGGAAAATTACTACGTCACCATAAAGAAAATATAAACAAATCAATTGCTTCTATCTTGATTTTAAACACCGTAGCAAATACACTTGGTGCCGCAGCAGTTGGGGCTCAGGCTTCTATCCTTTTTGGAAATGATGCAGTTGTCATTGTTTCGATGATTATGACATTTGCTATTTTATTTATTTCTGAAATTATCCCAAAAACAATTGGTGCTGTATATTGGAAACAATTAGCACCATTTTCTGCATATATTATTCAATTTTTTATTTGGATTACTTATCCAATTATCTTAACAACCCTTTTTGTAACCAATAAAATCTCCAAAGGAAAAGAGGAATCAAACTCTTTAACAAAAGAGGAACTCTTAGAGAGTATGCTTTTAGGGGAAGATGAAGGTGTCATTGATGAAAAAGAATCAGATGTCATTGAAAATGTTTTAAAACTTGATGATATTAAAGTAAGTGAGATATTAACTCCAAGAAGTGTTATTTTTGCACTTGATGAGACACTTACTATCAAAGAAGTGATAGAAACAAAAGAAGAGATTTTTCGATTTTCACGTATCCCTATTTATAAACACTCTATTGAAGAAGTTGTTGGACTTGTAATGACAAAACAAATTTTTCAACAAGCACTTACTGATGATAGTGTAACACTTGGAAGTATTAAAAAAGAGATTTTTGTTATCCATGAAAATATTCCTGTAAGTAAAGCACTTGACCTTTTTATCAAGAAAAAAGAGCATATGTTTTTAGTTACAGATAGTTATGACCAAACTGAAGGGATTATTACACTTGAAGATTGTGTTGAAACTATTTTGGGTGTTGAGATTGTTGATGAGAGTGATTCAACAGTAGATATGCGTGAATTAGCAAAACAAAAGATGAAACTTAAAAGAAAAAATAAACTTGATGGATAGCAATACTCACACACAACAACTCGTCTTACAGACAATAGATTCAAATGCTTTAGTTGTTCAAAAAAGAAAAGATATCTATTTTAAAAAGGGGGATGACCCCCTCTTGCTTGGTGATACTTCAAAATATTTTTATTTTGTGATGAGTGGCAAAATAAAAATTTATGATATTGATTTTGATACTTCAAAAGAACAAATTTTATATATGTTTTCTTATGGTGATATGTTTGATGTTGTTGCTTTACTTGATGGTAAACCAAATCAATACCTTGCAGAAGTACTTGAAGATGCACACGTGATACAATTTCCCCTTGAAGATATTAAAGAACTTATTTTACGTGATGAAAAATTTCGACAATATTTTTATAGTTATATCGCTTCTCAAATTAAATCGATGGAGGATTTAGCTATTAGTTTATCTTTTTATGATGTATATCATAGAGTTTTACAACTTTTTGTCCGTTTTACCGAACAAGTTAATGGTAGTTCTCGTTTAAAAGTGATTGATAATTTAAGCCACGAAGATATCGCTTCGATGGTTGGTTCTGTAAGAAAAGTGGTCAATAGAGCCTTACAAAAACTCAAACAAGATGGAATTATCGAAGTTTCTCGTAAAAATATCCACATCAAAAATTTCCAAAAACTCCTTGAGCAATTAAAATAATAAAAAAAGTAAAAATGCCACTTAAGTAGCAAAACTTTTTTTTTATTTTCTTTATAATTCCCCCATAAAAATAATAAATAAGAGATAAAAAAAGGAGTTTATAATGTTAGTAACAAGATATAATCCATATTCACAAATGAGAGAATTTAGAAAAGGTTTTGATTTATTAAATAGTATGCTAGATAGTATGTCTCAAACAAAAGGTTCATTAATTGAGAGTGATTTTTCTCCAGCAGTTAATACAAGAGAGGGTGAGTTTGCTTATCATATTGAGGTAGATTTACCAGGTGTAAAAAAAGAAGATATTGAGGTAAAAGTAGAAGACAATGTTTTAATTGTATCTGGTGAGAGAAAAGTAAAAGAGGAACTAAAAGAAGAAAATTACTATAAAGTTGAAAGTAGCTTTGGAACTTTTTCACGCTCATTTTCATTGCCAGAAGATGTAGATATTGAAAATATTCATGCAGAATCAGTAGATGGTGTTTTAGAAGTTGTTATACCAAAACTTGAAAAAGCAGCTGTTGATAAAGTGAAAAAAGTAGAAATTAAATAAGGAGGTGCGGTATGGATATCGTAAAAAGTACAAAAGAGATTGGAAACGAAATTAAAAAAGATGTAGAAGTTGTGACAAACAAACTTGCAGAGTCTTTTGATAATGTCGCAGCACACCTTCCATTTGCAAATTTTGCTAAAAAAGAAAATAGTGATTTTCATTTAGAAGTGGATCTTCCGGGTGTAAAAAAAGAAGATATTAACATTAAAGTAGAAGATGGTATCTTGACAGTAAGTGCTGTAAGAAAGTATAAAGATGAAGTTAAACGTGATGATTATTATGTAAGTGAGAGTGTATTTGGAAGATTTGAGAGACGTTTTTTACTTCCAGATACAGTAGATAGCGATAAGATTGATGCAGAATATAAAGATGGTCAGCTTATTTTAACACTTCATAAAACAAAAAAAGCACAACCAAAATCTATTGCCATTAAGTAGGCATAGTTGTTAAAAGTGCATCTATAAGTTTTGGTGGGACTCCCTCACCAATAACTGTCCTAATAAGATTATCACTTGCCCACTTTGGAGCTTCCCAATCCTCTGGTAATCCCGTAAGGATAAAAATCTCTTTGAGTGTTAAAACACGAGCATCACTGTATGTGCCATCTGCTTTTTTTCTTCCGGGATGGACATTGTTTTGAGAGGAGATAGCTCCATTTGCTATGGTTATAGTGGGTGCTGGTTTATCCCAATCTATCCGTTTATAAGTTGTTTCATACCCTTTTATACGTGTTCCATCTTCCTTTTTTGGATAGTGTATTTTATTTTCCAGGGCAGATTTTCCTGTGGGGGTGTGTTTTAAAAAAGTGATGTGTCTTTGGTTGTGTTTTTTTGCATAATGGTATCTTATAGATGAAGATTCTCCACTTTCTAAACTTGGAAGGTGGGCAATTGCTTCTTTGACTGTGATTTTTGGCTGTTTTGGTGGAAGTTCCCACATACCTTTTTTTGAGATGAGGTAAAAGGCACGTTTGCGTGTTTGAGCAGTTCCATAATCAGAAGCATCAATAATAACTGGATTGATGGTATATCCAAGAGGTTTGAGATGTTTGTTGATATAGTCTGTGATTTTGATTTTCTTTTTTCTCTCTACTAAAAAGGTATTTAAAATTTTTGGAACATTTTCAATAAGAGCATTAGTTGGTTGGAGTTTTTTAATAAATGCTACAACATATTTTATAAGTGAATTTCTTGGGTCATTTTCAGCCATTCTTCCTGCAATGCTCATTCCTTGACATGGTGGAGTTGCAAGGAGGAAATCACATTTTTTTTCTTGTGCTAAAGAGAGAATTTTATGAAAAATTTGTTTGTTGGTGATATCTCCTTCTATCATTTCACATTCTGGATAGAGTTCTTTGTAAAACATTGCTCGTTTTGGGAGGAGTTCATTGGCTACAACAATGTCTATATTATGTTTTTTGATATATGTTTCAGCAATACCTACATTGGCAAAAAGTGATACTCCACAAATACCCATATTAGATTGTTTGTCTTACCTCATTATCTAATGCAAAAACATCATCGATATTTTTTGGTTCTTGATGAAATTTTTCATATGCTTGGATAATTGTTTTACTAATATCCATAAAACCTATTTTTTTTGCTATAAAACGCTCTATAGCTATCTCATTTGCGGCATTGATAATGACACCACGATTTGGATTTTTTAAAAGGTCTTGTTTGATTTCCCATATTGGATAGCGTGATGTTTCTATTTTGCGAAATTCTAAGCTTTGTGCTTCTACTAAATCGATATGTTGTAAGATATTTGTTTCTACTTTATTGGTTACTGCATAAGCGATGGGGAGTTGCATATTTGCATTGGCAATGTGTGCTGTTGTGGAGCCATCTTGAAAATTAATGAGTGCGTGGATGAGAGATTTTGTTTCAATAATTGCATCATATTCTCCCTCTCCAAAAAGCCATCTTGCCTCTAAGAGTTCAAACATTTTATTTACCATTGTTGCACTATCTATGGTAATTTTTTGCCCCATAGACCAGTTTGGGTGTTTTTGGGTATCTGCTAATGTTGCGTGTTGGAGTTGTTTGATATCCCAATCTCTAAAAGCCCCACCACTTGCAGTGATAATCATTTTGCTAATTGGTCTATCTTGAAGCAAATACCATAAACCAAAATGCTCACTATCAATAGGTTGTATTTTAGAAGTATCTATAAAGTTTCCACACGCTACTAAACTCTCTTTATTAGCAAGGGCAACTTTTTTATTACATTGTATTGCTTTGAGTGTTGGCATTAGCCCTAAAAAACCAACAAGAGCATTGACAACAAGAGTGCTTGATGATTCTTCTATGGCTTTGAGGATTGCTTCTTCTTCTGCATATACATTGTTATGATTGACTTTATGGATATCTGCTTTATCTGCAATCACAACAACTCTTGGAGTGTGTGTGAGGATTTGTTTATTTAAAAGAGGGATATTTTTACCACATACCAAAACATCGATATTGATGTGGAATTTTTTTGCAATTTCTAATGTATTGACACCAATAGAGCCTGTTGAGCCTAAAACTATCATAATTATACTAATCCACGAAGTAAAATAAGCATCACAACAGCACCAAAGAGGTAGCCATCAATCCTATCAAGGACTCCTCCATGCCCAGGAAGAATGGTTCCGCTATCTTTTACTCCTGCTTCTCTTTTGAGTGAACTCTCAAATAAATCTCCAAAAATAGAACTCACAGAAACACCAAAAGAAACTAAAAAACCAACCCACATATCAACAATAGGAAGTCCTGCAAACATTCCACCAAATGTTGCAATTAAAACTCCTCCAAAAACCCCTTCTAAAGTTTTGTTTGGACTTGTTGGGCTAAATTTTGTTTTTCCCATTGTTTTTCCAACAACATATGCTCCAACATCACTCAAAGCAACAACAACCAAAAGCCATATCAAAGAAGCAACACCATACTCTTTATACATTGTTAAGATAAAAAGCATTCCAGCAGTAGGGTAGATAAATGGGAGAAAATCTCTCCAAAGGATATTTTTATTATAAGCAACAGCACCAGCATACATAACACCAGCAAGGACAAAAAGGTCATCTCCATATGGGTAAATAGCCGCAACAATCCAAAGTCCAATAGCAAATGGTAAAAGATTATCTTTTTCAACACCAAAAAGTTTAACAGCCTCTTGAAATGCTAAAATATATACCCCTCCAAAAAAGAGCCACATTAAAAAAAAGTTATCAATATATCCAACTGTTAAAACGACTGTTAAGAGTGCTATACCGGTGTTGATTCTTTCTTTATGATTTGCATAGATGCCCATTGATATCCCTTATTTTTTGATGATTATAGCAAATCATACTTTAATATCTAGTTTAAATGTAGAATCTCTTTGTTCCTCTTTTTGTGGTGATTTTTTCTTTTTATTTTGTTGTATTTCTTGTTCTAATTCTTCACGTTGATGTTCTTTATCTGGATTGATTTGATGATTTTCTTCTGTTGGTCTAACTTCTAAAACCTGTTCATCTTTTTGATTAACTTCTGCTTGAGCAACCATATTTTGTAATTCAACACGATTGTTATGGGCATTTGGTATAGAAGATACTGCTGGAGTCATTTGATTGACAAGAATATTATTTCCAATGGGAGTGACACTCATAATTTTTCCTTTTAAGCAATATTATCGCATAATAAATTAAAATTATCTATCGACAAAAAGGGAAAAAGATGAAAACAGCACTCATTACTGGTGCAAGTAGTGGGATAGGGTATGCTATAACAAAAAGGGTATTATCCCTTGGATATAGAGTTATTGGGGTGAGTAGAACAATTTCTAATGAGTTATTTGAAGATAAAAATTTTATTGCAATTCAAAGCGATCTTTCTTCTGAAGATGGGGTACAACAACTTTTATCACACATCAAATACGAATCTATTACTTTACTTATTCATAGTGCTGGTTTTGGACGATTTGATCCTCATGAAACTTTAGATATGCAAACAATTACAAAAATGACATTTTTAAATCTTACAGCACCAATGCTTTTAACAAATGCTTTGTTGAGAGATTTGAAAAAAAATGATGGATATCTCATTCATATCAATTCCATTGAAGCACTTCGAGCAAGTAAATTTGCAGGAGTATATAGTGCTACAAAAGCAGGATTAAAGGCATTTGGTGATGCTTTGTTTGAAGAAACAAGAAAAAGTGGACTTAGTATTACAAATATCAATCCAGATATGACACAAACTCCTTTTTATGATGCTTTACGATTTCAAACGAGTCAAAAAGAGGATGAAAAGCTTCTAGCAGATGATATAGCAGATGCCATAGAGCATATTTTGACAATGAGAAAAGGGGCAGTTGTGAGTGAATATACAATTCGAAGTTTAAAATTTGGAATTGTTAAAAAGAGTCTAAAATAAGTAATCAACAAAAATTAATTTTATAGTCAATTCCATATCTTATAATAATTTTTTCAACATATTTTTTCATATTTTTAACTGATTTATAAGCATCAAGTTCAATCCAATAATATTTCATAAATTTCCAAAGCTGTTCTATAGGATTAAGCTGTGGAGAGTATGGAGGTAAGAAGAATATTTTTAGACCTTTTTCTTCCCATATTTTGATTTGATTTTTAAATTTTTGACTTGTATGTGTTGGTGCATTATCAATAACAACAATTGTATCTTTTGTAATCTGATCTGCAAATAGATTAAAAACTTCGATTACTACATCTGTATCAACTTTATCATAAGTGGTTGAAGCAAATAATTTTGAAGTATTGATATTGAGAAAGCCAAGAACATTAAGTTTTTTTGACATCTTTGCAGGGATGCTGATTGTTTTACCTATTGGTGACCATGCATAAGGTAGATTAGGAGTGAGATTGAATCCACTCTCATCAAAGTAATAAATATCTATCATCCCTTGTTTAGCAAAAAGTTCTAATGTCTGCAAATCTTTTTTCTTATTATTGTAAAACTCCTTATCTGGTTTTTTTGCAGGATCTCTTCGAACTCTTTTATAGCTTAGATTAAGTGCTTTTTTAAAAAGTTTTTAAATGTATTGTAGCAAATATCAATATCAATCTCTTCAAGAGTAAGTGCATAGGCTTTTTTAGGTTGGTGAGGATTGTTTTTAATATGTTTTTGTACTATCTTTAAATGTTTCTCTTTGGAGAGTTTCTCTTTTCTTCCTCGACCACTTTTTTGAACTAAAGAGTCTATTCCCATCTCTTTAAAATCTTTAAACCATTGGAAAATCGTTCTTTGAGATACACCAAAAATAGTTGCTAACTCTTGACTCTTATATCCATCATTTGAAAGTATAAGTGCATGTGCCCGAGTACGCTCTTGTGTCGTTTTCCCATCTTTATTTATTTTTGTAATATTTTTTCGTCTTCTATTTTCATACATCTTATTTTAGAATTGGTGAAATAATTTAAGTTTATTTTCTAAATTTAGGAGTATAATAGAAAACAATTTGTTAAAATGGGAGTTAATAAGATGTTTTTTTATATAAAAAATCTGATGATATTTAGTGCAATTTTTATTATTGGATTGAATGGATGTGGTGGAAGTAGCAATAATACTTCAACAGCTAATGGAGATAAGAGTACATCGATTATTAATGGTATTGCTCAACTTGGTAATCTTGCAAATGCCAATGTTACTATTTATAAAATAGAAGATAATGGAACAGTAACACCATTATGGAATGAAATAACAAGTAGTGGAACAACACTCAATGAAATAGGAAAATTTAAACTTCATATAGATAATCTTAATGATAATACTTTTTATCTCTATAAAGTAAAAGGTGGAAAAGATTGGGATGCTAATGATACTGGGGTTATGGATACAAATTATACCATTAATAGAGGTATTATAAGATCTATTGCAAAAGGAAGTGATATTAAAATTGCAGCTAATAATTTTAGTGTTTCTTATGCAACAGAACTTTTATATGAAAAAGTAGCAATTGCACTTAAACGAAATTTTAATAAAACTACATTTCAAGCATTGCTTAATAATGAAACTACACAAATAATTAAAGATATAAATGGTGATAATGTAATAGATATGCAAGATATACTTACTTTTAATCCAGTAAATGATAAAAATCGTCTTACTGATGATATAACTAAACTAAAACTTGAAGAAATAATTCATGCTATTCATAACGGGAAAACTCCTATTTTATCAAATATATCAAACATCCTTAGTTCTTATAATACTGCTGGCTATGCTTTTAATGTTACACTTTCAAATGATGGGAAAAAAGCTTATGTTGCAGATGACACTAATGGTCTTGTAATTATTAATGTTAGCGATCCTGCAAATCCTACATTACTCGGTTCTTATGATACTACCGGTGGTGCTCGTGCTGTTACACTTTCAAATGATGGGAAAAAAGCTTATGTTGCGGATAGAAATGATGGTCTTGTCATTATTGATGTTAGTGATCCTACAAATCCTACATTACTTGGGTCTTATAATACAGCTGGTGATGCTTTTGATGTTATACTTTCAAATGATGGAACAAAAGCTTATGTTTCAGATTATACCAATGGTCTTGTCATTATTGATGTTAGTGATTCTGCAAATCCTACATTACTCGGTTCTTATGATACTGCCGGCGGTGCTCTTGCCAGTACTCTCTCAAGTGATGGAACAAAAGCTTATGTTTCAGATTACACTAATGGTCTTGTCATTATTGATGTTAGCGATCCTACAAATCCTACACTACTTGGCTCTTATGATACAGCTGGTAATGCTAATGGTATAATCCTCTCAAATGATGGAACAAAAGCTTATATTGCGGATGATACTGATGGTCTTGTCATTATTGATGTTAGTGATTCTACAAATCCTACATTACTTGGCTCTTATGATACAAATTATCATGCTGCTAAAGTTACACTTTCAAATGATGGAACAAAAGCTTATGTTGGAGATAATGGTGATGGTGTTATAGTAATTGATGTTAGCAATTCTTTTTCTCCTACATTAGTTAGTTCTTATGATACAGTTGGTAATGCTCGTGGCATCATACTTTCAAATGATGGAACAAAAATTTATGTTGCAGATGATAATGATGGACTTGTAATTATTGATTTAACTTTATTTGATTAAAAAATAAAATAACTAAAAAAACTATCTCTTTTATTTATGAGATAGTAAGAATTAATAAAAAAATAATTTTATAATGGAATAAAATTTGTTGTGTTTTATGTATGAAAATAGAAGACGAAAAAATATTACAAAAATTATCAAAAATAAATAAAAATGAGAAAACTAAACAAGAGCGTACTCGGACACATGTACTTATACTTTCAAATGATGGATATAAGAGTCAAGAGTTAGCAACTAAGTAAGAGAGCGTAAATAACTTCTCTTCTCACCCAAAGGGCAACATTTAAAAGATTCATCTTCTTCGTTGAACTTTCGTTAACGATGATAGCATCGCCAACAAAAGTTCGCCTTGAATCTAAACCTTTTAAATGTTATTGAGTATGAAATTATTTATGTTCTCTTACTTAAAAAGGGATAGTGTGAAAAAAAAGGGTGTTTATTTTATTGTCTTTTTTTTATTTTTATTGAGTGGATGTAATGATGTAGAATATGTCCAATCACAACAACAAAATTCACAGCCACAAGAGGAGCAAAAAATTCCCTCTTCTTTGGTTGTTTTTATTGGCAAGTTTATCGATGATGCTGTTCAAAATTTATCATATCGTTGTGAAACAAAAGAGAAAAATGTTACACAAAGAGATGGAAGTTTTTCTTGTTTTAAAGATGAAAATGTAACATTTATTTTGGGAGAAAAAGTATTTCCACCTCTAAAATTACAAAATAATATGATGGTAACACCCTATACCCTTTTTCCATCATCATTGACATCAGTTTTAAATTTTACACGACTTTTAATAGATTTAGATACTAATGCATCAGACCAAATTATCACTATCAATAAAACACGTGAAAAACTTATCCCAAAAGATATTGATTATAGCGATGATAACTTTACACAAGAGATAGAAACAGCACTCCATACAAAACTCATTACAAAAGAAGAAGCACATAAAAGATTAAACAATTCTCTAACAACACTTGGTATACCTATCCCTTCTTATGGCATTATAGCTTTACCACAACCTCCAACACTTTTAGATACAAATCTTAGTGTAGAAGAAAATACAGAGATAAATACAACAATTGGAAAGATGCAAATTCAATCTATTGGGGATGGAAATATTACTGCAATAACAGCAAGTGGGGAGGATAGTGAGTATTTTTTCATCGATACAAATGGTACAGTTATTTTGCAACATCTATTAGATTATGAAACAAAATCACAATATATTTTAGATGTTGTAGCAACAAATGATATAGGCAATAGCCAAACAAAAACATTGACAATTAATGTAGTAAATCAACCAGAAACTCCCCCTGTTTTGGTAGATACAACACTCTCTGTTTTAGAAAATGTTGCTTCGGGGACAAAAATTGGAAATGTAAGTATTTTTTCTATGGGTGATACTCCTATCTCACAAATAGATATCACACCAAGTGATACTTTTTTTATTGATACAAATGGAAGTGTTTTTTTAAAAGAGGGTGTAACTCTTGATTATGAGACAACAAAACAATATATTTGTGATGTTGTAGCAACAAATGATTTTGGAAAGAGTAATACTATAAAATTAACTATTTTAGTGAATAATTTTTTTGATACTGTACCAACACTTGGAGATACGACATTAAATGTTGATGAAAATGTGAGTATTGGAAGTGTGATTGGAGATATCAATATTGTTTCACAAGGGGATAGTAATATTACAAATATTACACTCTCTAATGAAGATACTTTTTTTGTTACAAAAGAGGGTAATGTTACATTAAAGACAAAACTTGATTATGAAACACAACAAAGTTATCTTTTTGAAATAATAGCAACAAATGAATATGGAAAAAGTGCAGAAAAAAAGCTCACCATAAATGTTCAAAATGTTCCAGAAGTACCACAACTCCAAGATACAAATCTCACAGTACAAGAAAATAAAATAAGTGGTGATGAGGTAGGAAAAATTACTATTTTAGATGGTGGAGATTCTGCTATTTCTAAAATAACATTAAGTGGAGATGGAAGTGATAATTTTGTTGTATCTAATGATGGGATGATACGATTAAGTACAACTGCTTTGCTTGATTATGAAACAACACCAAGTTATACTTTGAGTGCAGTTGCGAGAAATTTAGCTGGAGATAGTCAGGCAGTAAAAGTGTTAATTGTTGTAAAAGATTATCCATTTTCCCCTTTTGAAGTGGCTCAAATTGGAAAAGATGAACAAGAAAATGGGGCATATCTTGGGTATAGTGTAGCAACATATCAAAACTATATGGTTATAGGTGCTCCATATGCTGATATTGGTGGAATTATTGATGGGGGAGTTGTTTATGTTTTTAAAAAAGACCAAAATGAAACACTCACTCAAATTGCAAAATTAACTGCAAATGATGAAGCTAATGATGACCATTTTGGAAGAAGTGTTGCCATAAATGCACAGTATATTGTCGTTGGTGCAACAGAAGAAGATGAAAAAGCAAAAGATGGGGGAAGTGCATATTTATTTGCTTATGATAAAAACAATACAATAACACAACTTCAAAAAATTCAACCTTCCACTCTTAGTGAAAATGAGCATTTTGCAAATAGCATTGCTTTAGAAGGAAGATATGTACTCATAGGTGCAAATAATGATGATACCATAGCACAAGATAGTGGTAAAGCATATCTTTTTTATATTGGATTTGATAATAATATCACTTTAGTAGATACTTTAGCACCAAATGATTTAGAAGCAAATGATTGGTTTGGAATGAGTGTGGCTATGAGTGAAAAATATATTGTTATTGGAACACCAAATAAAGATGATAAAGCAACAAATAGTGGAGGGGCTTACCTTTTTTCTTTGGAGAACAACCAAACAACTCAGATACAAAAGATAATACCATTTGATGGAGAGGAGGAGGATTATTTTGGATGGAGTGTTGGGTTAGACAATACTCACATTGTTATAGGAAGTTATAAAAATGATGCTAAAGATTTTGATAGTGGCGCGGTGTATGTTTATAATATCAATACAAATAAAACTATTTCTTTATTACAAAAAATTACCCCTTTTGATGGAAAAAATGGGGATTATTTTGGATATAGTGTTGCTATAAACAATCCTTACATTGTTGCTGGGGCTTATGGAGAAAACAATCAAAGTGGTTGTGCATACACTTTTAAAATACAAGCAAATAACACTATAACACAGTTAGCAAAGTTAGAAGCAACCATTCCACAAGAAAATAATCTTTTTGGTTATTCTCTTGCTTTTTCTCAAAATAATATCCTCATAGGAGCTCCTAAAAGAGCAGAGGGAGGTTTTACATATCTATTTGATACAGAGCCTGTTTCTCAAATTTATCTTTATAATCAAGATGAGATAAAGCAAAGTATTGATGAGGGACAAGTAGCAACAATTTATGATATAGATGCAAAAAGTCCAGAAGGCAATATCACATATTATCTTGGTGGAGAAGATGGCGGAGATTTTGAGATACAAGGAACAAAACTAAAAAATCGGTCTGCTTTTGATTATGAGACAAAAAATCATTATAACTTTATACTTTTTTTAGAGGATATAGCACAAAATCAAAAGAGTATAAATATCGATTTATCTATTAATAATCTTGCATATTTATCGCAAAATATAATAAAAAATGACGATGGAGTAGAGGGAGATAAATTTGGAGATGCTGTTGCATTTGATGGAGGATATGTCGTTGTTGGAGACCCTTATAATGATACAGTTGCACAAGATGGTGGGATAGTTTTTTTATATAAAAAAGAAGCAGATACACTGACTTTTCTTACAACCATTAGTGTTGATGATTTAAAACAAAATGAGCATTTTGGACAAAGTGTCGCAATACAAAATGGATATATTGTGATTGGGACAAGTGATGAGAGTGTGTATCTTTTTAAAGTAGATAGTGAAGATACTGTTTTTTATGTAACAAAAATTGAAGCAAACGATAAAGAAGCTGGGGATTTATTTGGAGAGAGTGTTGTTTTACAATATCCTTATATTTTGGTAGGTGCACCCAATAAGGCAAATCAAAGTGGGAGTGTTTATTTATTTGAAATACAAGAAGATGAGAGTGTTGCACAAGTAGCACAAATAACTCCAAGTGATGCCATAGAGGGGGATTTATTTGGAGAGAGTTTTGCATTTGAGATGCCATATATCATCATTGGTGCAAAAGGAAAAAATAACAACAAAGGAGCTGGATATCTTTTTAAACTTGATGAAAATGCAACAATAACAGAACTTCAAGAGGTTGCTGGAGCGATGGAAGATGATTTTTTTGGATATAGTGTAGCAATAAATAATGGATATATTCTCATAGGAGCTCCATATAACGATACAACAAGTCAAAATGCAGGGGGAGTTTATCTTTATAAAATACAAAGTGATGAAACACTCAAACAACTTGATTTTATTCAGCCAAATAACCCGTTATCCAATGGATATTTTGGAAAAATGGTTGCTATAAATAATGATATCTTTATTAGTGATGCTTTTAGTATAGATGAAGAGGGAGTGGTGTATTTATATCAAAAAAATTCAGATACAAACATAACACAAATTCAAAAAATATCTTCTTCTCAAAAGGGAGATTATTTTGGAAAAAGCCTCTTTTTTGATGGAAATAATCTTTTTATAGGAGCTCCTAAAATCAACCAAAAAGGAGCAGTGTATATTTATGAAAAAGATTGAAGCACAATCTCTTTTTCAAGATTATAAAGCTCATAGCGAATGGATTTGAAGGTTTCACTATATGTTACATCATATAATTTAAAAAGTTCTTCTAATACACGTGCAGATTCTTGGGCTCGTTTGAAATTTGCAATGATAATACTTTGAAGATTTGTACGATTGAGTTCACTTTGTGTTGTTGGTCGTAAAACATCATTGATACTATCACGATGTAAAAGAAGTTCATAGGTAAGATTGATTGAAGCTTTGTGTCTGAGTTGTTTGAGTTGTAAAGAGAGTTTTTTATCGTTTTTATAATATCTTATGATATCTTCAATAACACGCACTCCCTCTTTTAAGCGGTTAATGTTTGCATCTATCACCCGAAAGAGTTCGGGTGATAACTCTGTTTTACTCATCGCTACCAAAGATTCCAAAGAGTTGTAAAAGTGCTATAAAGATATTTAAAAAATCTAAATAAAGTGCAATAGCACCATCAATTGGTGTCTCATATCCACCAGCCATAATATTTTGAGTATCAAAGATAACTAAAATACTAAATAAAATAACAACTGCTCCAGAAATGATTATACTAAAAAGTGGATTTCCAAGAAAAATATTGATAATTGAAAATCCAACAATAACTAAAACAGCAATCATTAAAGGTTTTCCAAAAGATGTAAAATCTCTTGTTGTTTTAATAGCATAAAAACTCATTGCTCCAAAAACAACAGCTGTCATTGCAAAAGCATTTCCAATAATAGTTGCACCACCATTTAAACCAAGTGTATAAGAAAGAAGTGGAGCAAGTGTTAATCCTGTTACAAAAACAAATGCAAACATTACTGCTAAATTAATCCCAGGTTTATGTTTTACAAAATTTAAACCAAACAATAATCCTATCTCTAAAGCAAATAATGGCCAAAACATAGCATGGATTGCTCCTGCCATTGGTACCCCAACATATGCCCCAACTGCTCCAGCCATCATTGATGCTGCAAAAAGTTTGTAAGTTTCTTTTACAAATGCAATGATTTGTGTATCACTACGAGTTGTGTCATAACTAAATGAACCACTTCTCGCATAATCACGATCATAAAGTCCCATATTCCATCCTTTTATTTGAAAAATTTATAAAATTCTATAAACAAATGGTAAATCAATAGCAACTTTTTCACAACAAGTCATAAAATACAATAATATTTTTGTTATAATTTTGGAATTAAAAAAAGGGAAGAATGGATGACTATTAAGTATAAATTAAATCTTATATTGGGGCTTGTTGTTGCATTTTCTATTGTTGTTTTGACATTGACAATTACAAATGCTTATGAGCAAAAGAGTAATCTTCAAAAAGTAGAAAAACTTAATCTTCTTTCACAAAGATTAAGTCTTTTTATCCACGAAACACAAAAAGAGCGTGGAGCAAGTGCTGGATTTGTTGGTTCAAAAGGGAGAAAATTTATTACTATTTTGCCAAAACAAAGAGATTTAACAGATAAAGAGTATGCTTATTTACAAGATTATCTTCAAACACTCCATTTAGATGAATTTTCTAAAGAGTTACAAACAAAAATTGCAATATTACGATTAGATGTAAGTAAACTCAAACAAATTCGCTCACAGATTAATCATTTAAGAATTCCTTTAAAAGATGTTGTTGCATATTATACAAATATGAATAAAAATATTTTAGATATTGTTGCATTAACAGCAAAATTAGCAACAGAAGATAGACTTGTAAAGGCACTTGATAGTTATACAAACTTTTTAAAAGCAAAAGAGCGTGCGGGGATTGAGAGAGCAGTACTTAGTGGAACTTTTGCAGTAGGGAAGTTTGGAGAAGGGATGTTTGCAAAATGGATAACACTTGTCGCAGAACAAAATGCTTTTTTAGATGCATTTAAGGCTATGGCAAGTCAAGATGTAAAAAAACTTTATAAAGATACTATGAATTCCCCTATTGTAACAAAAGTCAATCATATGAGGGCTATTGCAAAAGAAAAAGCAATGACTGGAAATTTTGGAGTTGATAGTGTAGAGTGGTTCAATACAATTACACAAAAAATTAATCTTTTGAAAAAAATAGATGATGCTATTTCACAAAAAAATGCTCTTTTGCTTCAAGATATTGCATCTCACTCTAAAACTGTGGCATTGGTAACTATTGTGAGTTATATTATTTTTACTGTTGCTATTTTTATTATTATTTTACTCATTAGTAAAGGTGTGAATAAAAATGTAACTGAATCATTAGAAAAAATCCAATGTATTTCTCAATCTTTGGATTTAACGTGTGATATTGTTGTTGATGGAAAAGATGAGATTTCTCAAATTTCATTGGCTTTACAACAAATGATAGGGAGTTTTAAAGATACGATTTATCACGTAACAGAGGTTTCTTCAACCCTTTCAAGAGAGGGGGAAACACTTCATAGTGTTGTAGAAAATTTAGCATCAAATAGTAAAACATCGCAAGAAAAAATTAATGAGATGAATAGTCTTGTTTCAGATATTGGGACAAAACTTGATGTGATTGAAGAATCGACAGTTGTTGTAACTGAGGATTTACATAAAACTTTTATGGTTTTAGATGATTTTATAGAACAACTCAATAATGTTGTTGGAAATATAGAAGGTGGAGTAGACCATCAAGAAGAACTTGTTGGAAAAGTGACAGCTTTAACAGAACAGGCATCTAATATAAAAGATGTTTTAAATATTATTGCTGATATTGCAGACCAAACAAATCTTCTTGCATTAAATGCAGCCATTGAAGCAGCACGTGCAGGGGAGCATGGTCGTGGATTTGCTGTGGTTGCTGATGAGGTGAGAAAACTTGCAGAGCGTACACAAAGTAGTTTAAGTGAGATTGGAGCAAATATTAATCTCATTACACAAAGTATTACTGAAATTGCAGAAGAAACAAATACAACATCACAAAATATGCAAGATATTTCAAATGCAACACAAGAGGTGATTAGTTTATCTCAACATACAAAAGAAAATCTCACAACAACTCAAGAGCGTTCAACAGATGTAATGCACCAAAGTACTTACATTGCAACAAGAACAAAAGACCTTATTGAAAATATGAACCATATTGTAACACTCTCTTCACAAAATACACATCTTGGAGAAGAGGTAGAAAATGTTACAACAAAACTCTCCAATGCAACAGAAACACTTGATAAAGAGTTAAATAAATTTACTGTCTAATTTTTTTGTATTGTCTTTTTTTTAAAAGATAATACATCTCCCCTTACAATTTTGTTATAATTTCACTATCACTAAGTAAGAGTGTAAATTTCAAGTGAAAAAGGTATTTATGATGAAAAATATTCCACAAGGGAAATATAAACCATATCCTAAGATAGATTTGCCAGATCGCAAATGGCCAGATAATGTAATAACAAAAGCTCCAAGATGGTGTAGTGTTGATTTAAGAGATGGAAATCAAGCACTTATTAATCCTATGTCTATGGAGAAAAAACTTGAACTCTTTTCACTCTTACTTAAAATTGGTTTTAAAGAGATAGAAGTTGGTTTTCCATCTGCTTCAAAAGTAGAATTTGATTTTTTACGTCGATTGGTAGAAGATAATTTGATTCCAGATGATGTTACAATTCAAGTACTTGTTCAAGCAAGAGAACATCTTATTGCAAAAACATTTGAAGCATTAAAAGGGGTAAAAAAAGCAACAGTACATCTTTATAACTCAACCTCTGTGGCTCAAAGAAAAATTGTTTTTAAAAAAGAAAAAGAGGAGATTATCAAACTTGCTTTAGAGGGAGTTGATCTTGTCAAAAAATATGAAAAAGAACACGATGGAGAGATATTTTTAGAGTATTCTCCAGAGAGTTTTACAGGAACTGAATTAGAATTTGCAGCAGAGATATCAAATGCTGTAACACAAAGATGGGGCATAAGTAAAGAGCGACCTGTTATTTTAAATCTTCCTGCAACAGTGGAGATGGCAACACCAAATATTTATGCTGATCAGGTAGAGTGGATGATACGTCATATTGATAATCGTGAGCATATCATCATCTCAACACATACACATAATGATAGAGGTACATCAGTTGCCGCAACAGAATTAGCACTTTTAGCAGGGGCTGATAGAGTTGAGGGGACATTGCTTGGAAATGGAGAGAGAACAGGAAATGTAGATATCATTACACTTGCTTTAAATATGACAACACAAGGGATTGATTCTCATCTTGATTTTTCTAATGTCAATGAGGTTGTTGAGGTTGTTGAACGATGTACTGAGATGAAAACTTCCCCACGTCAGCCTTATGTTGGAGAGCTTGTTTATACTGCTTTTTCTGGTTCACACCAAGATGCTATCAATAAAGGTTTAGCATATCAAAAAGCAAAAGAGGATCCATTTTGGGAGGTGCCTTATTTGCCAATAGACCCTGAAGATGTTGGAAGAAGTTATGAGAGTATTATCCGTATTAATTCTCAATCTGGAAAAGGGGGAGTTGCTTATATTTTAGAAAAAAATTATGGGTATCAACTCCCAAAAGCAATGCATCCAGAGATAGGAAGAAGTGTTCAAGCATATAGTGATGAAAAAGGAAGAGAGTTAGAGCCAAAAGAGATTTTAGCTATCTTTAAAAAGGAATATTTTGAAGTTAAAGAGCATATCTCTTTTGTTGATTTAACAATTTCTTCAACAAAAGATATAACAAATTGTGAACTTGTTTATAAATATAACGGAAAGAAAATAGTTGCAAAAGGTGAAGGAAATGGTCCTATTGATGCTTGTAAAAAGGCATTGATGCAAGATTATGAACACGATTTTGTGATTAAATCTTATTCAGAACATTCATGTGGTGATAAAAGCTCTGCAAAAGCAGTGGCATATATAGAAATCCAAAGCAAAGAGGTACTTTCTTGTTTTGGAGTTGGTGAGGATAATGACATCGCCATAGCTTCAGTCAAAGCACTCTTTAGTGCTTTAAATAGAGCATTTTAAATATCATTTTCCTTTATAGGAAGATGATAAGTAAGAGAGCATAAATAACTTCATACTCAATGAGAAGAGAAGTTATTTATGTTCTCTTACTTATTTTTATAAAAGAGTTTTTTATCTATAAAATGTTAAAATCCTTTTATGAATACAAAACAATATATTTTAGAAACTATAAAGACTCGACCACTTATTATTGATGGAGCTATGGGAACACAGCTTCAACAACGTGAAGATAAAATTCCTCCTGAAGCTTGGGAAGGGAATGAAGGGTGTAATGAGCTTTTAAATGTTACCTGTCCTGAAGTTTTAAATAGTATTTTTTCTGCATATCTTACTGCTGGTGCTGATTTTATTACAACCAATACTTTTGGTGCTTTTTCTTGGGTTTTAGATGAATATGGCATAGGAGAGCGTGCCTATGAACTTGCATATGCTGGAGCAAAACTTGTCAAAGAAAAATGTCAAGAATTTAGTACACCAACACATCCAAGATTTTGTTTAGGAAGTATTGGGCCTGGAACAAAACTTCCATCACTTGGTCATATTACATATGATGCAATGTATGAAGGGTATTTAGAAACAGCAAAAGCACTCATTGATGGTGGTGTTGATGTTTTTTTACTTGAGACTTGTCAAGACCCACTCCAAATAAAAGCAGCACTCCACGCAACACAAAAAGCAAATGAAGAAAGAAAAACACAAATCCCTGTTATGGTAAGTGTTACTATTGAGCTAAGTGGAACGATGCTTATTGGAACAGATGCCACAACCATTGCAACTATTATGGAGCCATTTGATATTTTGAGTCTTGGATTTAACTGTGGAACAGGACCAGAACAAGTATTAAAACACGTTAAAACACTGAGTGAAGTATGGCATAAGCCAATTAGTGTTCATTCTAATGCAGGATTGCCACAAAACCGTGGTGGATATACTTATTATCCAATGGGGCCAAAAGAGTTTGTAGAACATCAAAGTAAATTTTTAGAATATGATGGAGTGAGTTTTTTAGGAGGGTGTTGTGGAACAACTCCTCAACACATTCGTGGACTTGTAGATAATCTTACATCCATTACACCAAAACCACCAAGTGGTTCTCATCCAACTTCTATTGCTTCACTGTTTCATACAGTTCCTCTTATGCAAAAACCAGCACCATTACTTGTTGGAGAACGCTCCAATGCCACTGGTTCTAAAGCATTTCGTGAACTCATTTTAGCAGAAGATTATGAAGGAACTTTGAGTGTTGCACAGCAACAAGTAAGAGCAGGTGCTCATGTTTTAGATGTGAATGTTGGATTTGCTGGAAGAGATGAAACAAAAGATATGAATGCAGTAATGCAGATGTATAACCAAAAAATCTCTATCCCTCTTATGCCAGATTCAACACAAGTCAAAGGGCTTGAAGTTGCTTTAAAAAACATTGGTGGAAAACCTATTTTAAACTCAGTCAACCTTGAAGATGGGGAAGAAAAATTTGACCAAGTGTGTGCTTTGGCAAAAAAATTTGGTGCGAGTTTGGTGTGTTTGACCATTGATGAAGAGGGGATGGCAAAAACAGTTGAGAAAAAATTAGCCGTAGCAGATAGGATTATAGAGTTAGCCACAAAACGTCATAACATTAAAAAAGAGGACCTTGTTTTTGATGTTTTAACTTTTACATTAGGAAGTGGAGATGAAGAGTATTTAGATGCTGGAATAAATACGATAGAAGCTATTAGACAATTACGCCAAAAACACCCTGAAGTTGGTGCTATTTTGGGGCTTTCAAATATCTCATTTGGACTTGATAAAGATGCAAGACCATATCTTAATTCAATGTTTTTACACCATTGTGTAGAAGCAGGGCTTACAAGTGTTATTATCAATGTAAAACATATCATCCCAATCAATAAAATTTCTCAAGAAGAACAAGAGGTTTGTAATAATCTTATTTTTAATAAAACTCCAGATGCTTTGTTTGAATTTATTGAGTATTTTAGTACAAAAGAAAAAGTAGATACACAAACTGAAGATGATGAATATCAAAAGATGAGTGATGAAGAAAAAATTGCAAAACTTTTGATGGATGGAGATAAGGAGCGAATGATTCCTCTTGTTGAAGAGGTTCGTCATAAAATAGCTCCAGAAAAAATTGTTAATGAGATACTCATTGATGCGATGAAAGTGATTGGGGATTTATTTGGAAGTGGGCAGATGCAACTTCCATTTGTTTTACAATCAGCAGAAACAATGAAAAAAACAGTAGATTATCTTAATCCATATCTCCCAAAAGTGGAAAAAACAGTCGATACCACATTAGTACTTGGAACTGTTAAAGGGGATGTACACGATGTTGGGAAAAATCTTGTTGATATTATCCTCTCAAATAATGGTTATAAAGTACAAAATCTTGGGATTAAGGTAGAGATTGAAGATTTTATAAAAACACTTGATGAGGGGCATGTAAGTGCACTTGGAATGAGTGGACTTTTAGTTAAATCAACACAAGTGATGAAAGAAAATTTAGAAATTTTACAAGAAAAAGGGATAAAAATCCCTATTTTACTTGGGGGTGCAGCACTTACAAGAAAATTTATTGATGAGTTTTGTCGTCCTCTTTATGATGGGCCTATTTTTTATTGTAAAGATGCTTTTGATGGTGTTACTGCGATGAGTCGAATAGAAGCAGGAAACTTTGATACTGACTTGCACCCAAAAGAGAAAGAAGATATTGTTATCAAAGAGAAAAAAAAGTACACCATTCCACCTTTGAGTGAGATAAAAATGCCTTCACGTGATATTAAAATTCCAAATCCACCATTTTGGGGACGTCGTGAATTAAAGCTTGCAAAACATCAACGTGAGATGGCATTTGATTGGATTAATCATAAACTTTTATTTAAATCTCGTTGGGGATATAGTTCAAAAGGGTTATCCAAAGAAGCTTATCAAAAACAACTTGATGAAGTGGTATGGCCAGCCTATGAAAAACTCAAAAAGAGATTTTTAGACGAAAATCTCTTTGAGCCAACTATTTTATATGGATATTGGAAATGTCGTAGTGATGATACAAATTTAAATATTTTAGATGATGATGGAAATATTATCCAAACATTTCATTTTCCACGTCAAACAAAACCGCCATTTCGTGCAATTAGTGATTTTTTTCATAGTGATAAAGATGATGTTGTTGCTTTAACTTGTGTGAGTGCTGGTCCAAAGATTAGTGAAGTGGAAAAAGCAATCTATGAAGCTGGAAATTATACAGAATATTATCAGTTTCACGGACTTGGTGTAGAACTTGCAGAGGCTTTAGCAGAGATAGCACATAAACAGATACGACTTGATTTAAACATTAGTGAAAATGAAGGAAGTAAGCTTAGTGATGTACAGATGAATAGATATCAAGGGACAAGATACTCTTTTGGATATGCAGCATGTCCAGATTTAGAACTTAATCGTCCACTCTTTGATTTGCTCAAACCTGAAGAGTTTGGTATCACACTTAGTGAAACATTTCAAATTCATCCAGAACAATCAACAAGTGCGATTGTGGTGTATCATCCAGAAGCGAGTTATTTTAATATCTAATGATTATTATAAGTAAATAGAATATTTAGTATAATTATGGAAAAAATTGGAGAAAAAGATGATAAATGAACCAACTTTAGAAAGTATTGAAGATTACAATAATAACGAGTCACAAGATAAAAGAAAAACAGTACGACTTATTGTTCTTGGTTTAATTATTTTGGGTGTTATTTATACTGCAATACGGTTTGAATTTAATGATGTGAGCGATTATATTGGGACATCAAAATATCCGGGCATTAATACAACAAAGTGTGGTTCATAAGATGAAAAAGTTTCTTGTTTCTTTTTTTCTTGTATCGTTGATGGGGACATTTTTATATGCAAATGAGTTTGATACGCAAGTAGATGAAAATGTAGAAAAAATACAAAAAATTTTTAATTCTTTAGTCAATTCAGATTTAAAAAAGAGATATTTTAATTATAACTATCCACAAATGGATGTGATAGAAGATACAAAAAATTATACTTTTTTCTTTGCTTTACCCGGAAGAAAAAAAGAGGATATTACTTTAGCATTACGTGATGATAATGTTTTAGTTATCAAAGGAAAAGCACAAAAAAGAGTGATACAAAATGATGCATCTTATAAAGAACAAGAGATATTTTTTGGAAAATTTAAACGCTCTATCAAGTTACCAAAAAATATAGATATCTCTTCTTTAAAAACAAATTTTACAGATGGTATCTTACAACTTACTATCAATAAAAAAGCATCACAACAAAAAAATCTAAAAATTATCCCTATTGATTAATTATGTGTGCAATTTTTGGAATTATTGGGTCTTATGATGAAAATAAAGCCAAAAAAGCACTTGCACTTTTAAGTCATAGAGGGCCTGATTATTGTGGTATAGTAGCGAAAAAAAACCTTTTTTTTGCACATCATAGACTTAGCATTGTAGATACACACATAAGGTCTCATCAGCCACTTCATCATAACACCATTTTACTCTCTTTTAATGGAGAGATTTATAATTTTAAAGCACTTCAAAAAGAACTCTCTGCTACATTTACATTTCAAACACAAAGTGATAGTGAAGTTATCATTGCGGCATATCAAAAATGGGGTGTTGATTTTGTTCATCATCTACGTGGAATGTTTGCTATTGCACTTTTAGATAACGATACTTTGTATCTTTTTCGAGATAGACTTGGGAAAAAACCACTTTTTTATCTTTTTGAAGATGCTTTTTATTTTAGTTCAGAGATAAAAGCACTCACCCCTTTTTTAAAACATAAAGAGATGAATAATGATGCTTTGCTTAGTTATCTTTCTTTTTTAGCACCAACACCTCCACATACATTTTATAAAAATATTTTCAAACTCTCAGCTGGAGAATACCTTACATTTCAACAAGGAAAAGTAAAAGTACAACGATATTTTGATATTTGTGATACTACTCCAAATCAAATCACTTCAGAACAAGAAGCCATCCATAAATTAGAACAAATTTTAGAAGAATCCATAGCTCTTCGCTTAGCAAGTGATGTTCCTATGGCATCATTACTCTCAGGTGGGATAGATAGTGCAACTATCAATGCTTATGCTCTTTTATTTGGGAAAAAACTTCCCACTTATACACTTGGATTTCAAGAGTTTGCAAAATATGATGAGAGAGAAAATGCTAAAGAGAGTGCAAAACTTTTAGGATTAGAAAATAAAGAGATTATCATCTCACAAGATGATTTTATCCAAAAAATCGATGAAGTGTTTTTTATGCTTGATGAACCACTCAATGACCCTGCATCTATTCCACTTTATTTTTTATTTCAAAATATTAAACAAGATGGGTATAGAGTTGTTTTAAGTGGAGAAGGGAGTGATGAGTTATTTTTGGGATATAGACAATATTTTGAATATTTAGATATTGAAAATGGTACACAGTTTGTGCATAAAAACTGGCTCAAAAAATATTTTCGCTCCAATTTTTCAATGCATAGAGAGTGGGAGTGGTATAAAAGAATTTTTGATGATACCCTTTTATTTCGAACTTCAAGTGAAAAATTTACCGATTTGCAAAAAAATTATCTTTTAAAACAAAATGTAAAAGATAACTCCTCTTTACGTTATTTACAACCATATCGAGATAATTTTGAAGCTTCTAAGCATCAAGACCATAGTATTTGGTATAGTTATATTGATTTAAATTTATTTCAAGCTGAACATTTTTTAGCAAAACTTGATAGAATGAGTATGGCACACTCCATCGAATCACGTACCCCTTTTTTAGACCATAAATTTGTAGAAGCTGTATTTTCTATCGACCCAAAATTACGCTACAAAGATGGCAAACCAAAAGCACTTTTAAAAAAAATAATGCAACCAAAATTAGATGCAAAAATACTCTCACGTAAGAAAAAAGGGTTTGCTACACCATATATGGAATATCTTATCAATTCTCAAAAAATCAACCTTATAAAAGAGGTGAATAAAAAAACAAGATTATTTCAAGAAGAAACACTCAATTTATATCTTCAAAGTGCACAAAAAGGAAGATTTAAACAACACGTGTGGGGGCTTTATGCACTTTCACATTGGATAGATAAAAATTTACTTTAAGAGCTTTTTGTTATGATTTTAGAAAAAAAAGGAAATTTTTTTTATGAAAGCATACACAATAGACCCAAAACAACAACTCTTAAAAGAGGTAGATGTTGTCCTTCAAGCAGATACAGCATATAGTTTTTTTAAATCACTTTTAATAGATGAATCACTTATTATCAAAGATCACGTGATATATACAGATATGAATGCACTCAATCAAAAAAAGAAACCTTTTTTTCTTGCCGAACATCTTTTAATAGGAGATGCTTTAATTCTTGGAAGAATTGGTTTAGAAGATACTCAAGCAACCATTCCACAAGAAGACCTCCAATCACTCATCCAATACGAAGTACCACAATTTTATGAAGAGGTTTTAACACTCATTGCTCCTTTTAGTGTTAATTTATATAAAATGTTTCTTGCAAAAAAAGATGATGAAGTGGTGGAATTAAATATCGAATGGGTGTTATATACTTTTAATATTGCTGATGAAGCGACAAAAGAGTATTTTATCAAAGAGCTTCAAAAAACGATTGATGCGAATGAAGATGTAACAAAATATATGGAAAAAATGGCACAACTTGCCCTTAATGCAATCCAATGAAACTCTCCCATTTAAAACAAATTGTTACCTATTTACAAAAATTTCAAAAAATTACAGCAATTTATAGAGTATCAGATACTATTGTAAAAATAGTATTTGATAAAGATGATGCCATCTTTTTTAATATGCAACGCTCCAATTCATCTATCTTTAAATGCAATGATTATCCACGCTCAAAAGTGTATAATGCTCCTTTTGATGTGGTGTTGGCAAAACGCTTCAATCGTTCTAATATTGTCAATATAGAATTAGTCAATAATGATAAGATTATCCGTATAAAAACTTCACTCACATCACTTTATAAAGAACAAATTACCTATTTGCAACTTGAATTTACAGGAAAATATACCAATGTCATCATTTTAGATGAAAACAATGTTGTTTTAGAAGCATTGCGTCATATTGACCTTTTTTCATCATTTAGAGAGGTAAAAGTAGGACAAAAACTCCTTGATATTCCACCAGCACCATTTCAGGCAAAAGAGTATCCTTTAGAAGATGTTGAAGCTTTTTTATATCAAACCTATGAAAAAGAACAACAACAAAAACTCCAATCTTTAAAAAAACAAAAAATTGCCTATCTGGAGAAAAAACTCAAAAAATTACAAAAACTTTTAGATTCATTAGAAAATGAAGAAGAACTCTATGAAAAAGCCTCTGTGTATCAGCATTATGGCAACCTTATTTTATCCAATCTTCATACTATCAAACCCTATGAAAAAGAGCTCATTTTAGAAGATTATGATAAAAAAGAGATAAAAATACCATTAGAAAAACTCTATGCAAACCCTTCTATGATAGCAGAAGATTTTTTTCAAAAAAGTAAAAAAGCAAAACAAAAAGCCTCTCATTTACACATAGAAAAAGAATCTTTAAGTTCAAAGATACAGCATCTCAAACTCTTCATTGCAACAGTACAAAATGCAGAAAGTGTTGCAAAAATAGCACTCCTTTTCCCAAAACAAGAGAAGAAAAAACAAGAAAAAAAAGATGATTCAATAGAGACTTTTTTTATTGAAGGGTATAAAGTACAACTTGGAAAAAATGAAAAAGGCAATATTGCCCTTTTACAAAATGCAAAAGCAAAAGATATTTGGCTTCATATGAAAGATAGACCTTCAACTCATGTCATCATTACAACAGATAAACAAAATCTTCCACTCCACATTATCCAAGCAGCAGCGAGGTTATGTGTTGATTTTACTACAACTACTCCAGATAGATATTTGGTTGATTATACGCAAAGAAGAGAAGTTACTATTCAAAATGGAGCAAATGTGTTGTATAATAAGTATAAGACAATTGAAGTAGATACGAGAACTTGATTGTTTTGAATATAAAAATAGGAGAATAGTTATGAAAAAGTTATTTGGTATAGTTTTAATAATGATAAGTATCTTATTTGTTGGGTGTGGCCAAACTAGCACAGATAGTGGAAATGATACACTCAATAATGGTATGGCAAATGGTACCAATAGTAATGAGATTATGAATGGTACTATGGTCAATGGAGATATGATGAATGGTGACCCAATGGCTCTTGCTGGAAGTGGTGGAGATGCTGGAGGAGACCCTATGGCCCTTGCAAATAACAATAGTTTTTTAGGTGGTGATAATACAACAAGTGATAATACAGGGTTACATACAAGATTTCAAGAAGTTGGAAAAGTATTTGCAAATATTAATGGGCAAATATTTAATTATATCTCTGCACTTGATAACCAAAATCAAATTATGATTTCATCATACCAATTTAATCCAGATATGGCTCAGTATATTGTACAAATTGTTGCTTATGATATTAGAGAAGATAGACTTAATCCAAATGCTGGGTATTTGATGATTCAATTTGCAATGCCAGATATTAAGATACAAAATGGAGCTTTTCCATTGTTGTATCCTAAAAGTGAAAATGGTTTTGTGCATATTACAAGGTCTGAGAGTTTTAATGATGCATTTCATATGACAGGATATATTCAAGATGCAAATATCACAACAGAAAATAATCAAACAATAGTGATGAATGCAAATTTTGATGTAACAAGAGTTCTAAAAGTAACACCACCGCCACAACAACAACAGCAACAACAATAAGGGGATAAAAAATGAAAAAAATATTTTTATCTTCTTTCTTTCTACTTCTTCCACTTTTTATTATAGGGTGTGGGACAGTAGATGTTGGAAATCCTCAAACAACTACAAATCAAACAAGTGGGCAGATTTCTGAACTTTCTTTGTTAGGTGATAATCAAGGGGGAAGTACTTTAGATAATGGAAACCAAATTACAGAGCTTTCTCAAAATAGTTTGGCTCAATCTGGAAATAATGGAATGCTCAATATCAATATGAATAGTTTTGGTGGTGATATGGGTAGTATGAGTGATATTGATGCTTTGATGAATGGGAAAGCAGGACCTCCTAAAAAATATCGTCCCCGTTTTATTATGATGGGAGAAGTCAATGTTACCATAGATGGAAGATTTTATCATCTTGCATCTGTGGATGATGACCAACAACAAATCCCTGCATCTCGTTTTATTTATGAGCCAACAACTCATAAATTTTTTATCCAAATTGTAGGTGCTCCTGTTTACAAAGATAAATTAATGGCTAATTTTTATATTATTATTAAATTCCCTTTAGATCCTTTAGGTAATCAACCATTTATGCAACAATCAACTGTTATTTATCCACCAAATGTTCAGTCTATGGTAAAAGCTGGTGGACGACCATATTATTGGGGTTATTTGATGGGTGGCGGTGGCTATTGGGTTGTGATGGATCAAAACAATCAAGCTCATATGGCACAGTTTGCATTTGGTGCATTTGTTATGCCAAGTCGTAATTAAAAAAGGATATATGATGCAAAAGATTTTCTCTATTTTATTTCTTGCTTTTTTACTTGGTGGTTGTCAAAGCCAAGATGGAGGTAATGATAGTTCTTCAAATGGAGGATATCAAACATATGATTATGGCTCTAATGATAGTAATTATCGTGATAATGAATATAGTAATAATAGAAATAGTCAAAATCGAGGACTTGATAATCTTCCATTAATTGATAATGTCAATAGCCTTTTAGGAGATGATGATGACAATGAGAGTAAAGCTTCACAGCCAAATGCAAGTCATCGATTTTTAATGCTTGGAGATGTAAATGTTACTGTGATGCAAAAACCTTATACACTTCATAGTGCTTTTGATTATCAAGGTGTTGCATATCCAACAGGGTATAAAAAAGATATTATTTATGATACATATTTTATCCAAATAGCAGGGCATAATATTGTAAAAGATAAATGGGATAATAGTATAGGTTCTGTAATGTTTTTATTTAATATGCCTCATCTTGAGACAGGAACATATCCTTTAACATTTCCTAAAAATGCTTCTGGGGAGGTGAGTATTGATTTTATTCAGCCTTCTGTAAATGATTCTTATTTTATTATTGGACATATTACAGATGCTCAAATTTATACACAAGACGGGTCAGGTATTTTCCCACTTTCTGCTTCATTTGCAGTGGTTATTATCCCTTTGTATAGATAAAAGCAACTTCAAACTCAAGATAAGAAAGCGGATACTCATCAAGAAGCTTTTTAGTTTGTTTGAGTGAGAGAAGCTTTCGTGAACCACTTACTCCACTTTGTTTGATATAACGAAGCATCTCTCTAGTTGTATCAAATGGTAATTGATACTTTTTTATCTCAAAAGTAGCCTCTTGAAAATATTTTTTTTGTAAGATTTCTATCTCTTTTGCACTTCTTAATAAAGAGCTAATAGAGGCTGTTTGATGAAGTGTATGAAATGTATGAGAGGTAAAAATAGCTAAAGAGATAGGAGCATTAAATTTTTGAAGGTGCATAAAAACATTTTCTAAATTTGTTGCCCATTGTAAAGCAGATGCAGAAAAGATATGATCAAACGAATAAGATTGTAGTGTATCAAAAAGTTCTTGTGTATTAAAATCTCCATAAATAAGGGAGACATTTGAAGCCTTTGGATGCAAATCAAGCATCCCTTTTGCAAAATCAACCCCTATAAATTGCTCATATTTCCAATTGATTTTTTTATAAATAGCTCCACTGCCACATCCAAGGTCTAAGATGTTTTTTGGTTGTGTGGTGAGATGGGAAAAAAGTTCATCTACTACCATATTTTGAATTACATTTCGTTGTTCATAATGTTTTGCATATTTAGAAAATTCTAAATTTACATTTGATGGATTCATTTTTTATTGATAACCAATGAGAAAATAAAAAGAACAAGAACAGATAAAACAATAGTTGCTCCAGATGGTAAAGAGAAATAAAATGAGATAACCATCCCACTAATTACACCTATAATTGCAAAAAGAACTGATAATAAAATGGTTTGAAAAAAGCTCTTTTTGTATTGGAGAGCTGAAACTGTTGGAATGACCATCAAAGCACTAATAAGTAAACTCCCAACCACCCGAATAGAAAGTGCAACAATAATAGCAACAATTGTAACAAGTAAAAAATTAAGTGCTTTAACTTTGATGCCACTTACTTGTGCTACCTCTTCATCATATGTGATAAAATATAACTCTTTTGAAAATAAAAGTAACAATCCAAGAGCAACAAAACCAACTCCAAGGATAGTAATGAGGTCTTCATTGCTTACTGCAAGAATAGAACCAAAAAGATAAGAAAATAATGAAGTATTAAATGCTCCTCCAAGAGAAACAAGAATGATAGCAAGAGCTAAAGCACCAGATAAAATAATAGAAAGAACCGAATCGCTATATAAAGAAAAAGAGGTTCTTAAAAACTCAATAAGCCAAGCAATTATTATAGCAACAATCACTGCCATCCATAAAGGATCATACCCAGCAATAAGTCCAACAGCAACCCCAACCAAAGCAGAGTGAGCAAGTGTTTCACTCATAAGGGAGTATCTTTTTAACACAACAAACACTCCACTCACAGATGCCAAAAGTGCAATCATTATCCCAGCTAAAAAAGCTCTTTGCATAAACTCATATTCAAACATCTCTAACATATCTTTTTCCTAATGTTGATGATTTGATAATAAATGAGCATCAATTCCATAAAGTTTACTCATATCATCACAACTTAATACTTCATTTGGATTATGACAAATAGTGACATTTTTATTGACAGTAAAAAGTTTTTGAATATCATTAGCAATGACACCAACATCATGAGTAATAAAAAGAATAGTGATATTTTCTTCTTTATTGAGTTTTGCTAAGAGTTTATAGAATTTTTGTTGTGATTTCATATCTACACCAGTATTTGGCTCATCTAAGATGAGTATTTTTGGAGCTGATGCTAAAGCTCTTGCTATCATAACTCTTTGTCTTTGTCCACCTGAGAGTGTTCCTACCATTTTATCTTGAAGATGAACAATATCCATCTTTTCCATCGCATCAAAAATTGCTTTTTTATCCTCTTGTGAGGTAAAAGAGAAAAGTTTTCTTTTTGCAATGCGACCCATAGAAACAACATCTAATACAGTTGCAGGAAAAGAGGTATCTACCAAAGAAGCTCTTTGAGGAACATACCCTATTTTATACCATTCATTAAATTCTTTAAGATTTTTTCCAAAGATTTTTATCTCCCCATTTGTTGGTTGTTGTAACCCTAAAAGTGTTCGAATGAGTGTTGTTTTTCCACCCCCATTTGGACCTATGATAGCAATATACTCTCCATAAAAAATTTCAAATGAAACATCTAATAATATTGCTTGTTCTTTGATGATAACTTGAAGGTTTTTGACATCAAAAATAGGTGTTATTGACACTCAAGAGCCTTTGAAATTTTTTGAAGATTTTCTTCCATAATGTCTTTATATGTAAGGTGTTGTTTGGCTTGATTTGCAGTGATATTGCCAAGTGGATGAAGTACTTCTACATCAATATGTGTATCTTTTGCAATACTTTTTATCACTTTATCACTTGCAAAACTCTCAAAAAAGATTGTATGGATATGCTCTTGATTGATAAGTTGCATCAACTCTGTAATTTTTTTTGCACTTGGAAGAGCTTGTGGTGAAATACCACTGAGTGTTTTTGTTTTAAAATGATATTTTTTTGCCAAATAAAAAAAGGCATCGTGATGTGTGATAAGTGTATCTTTTTTACATGAAAAAAGGTGTGAAGCATACTCTTTTTTTAAGTTTTGCAACATTGTGATATATGCTTTTTTATTTTGAAGAAAAAATTGTTTTTCTTTTGGCAATATTTTTATCAAAGCATCTGTAATGACATTTGTTGCAATGACCATATTATCAATATATAACCAATAGTGCGGGTTATATAAAGAGTGATGATGCTCATCGTGATGTACCTCTTTATGATGATGTTTTGTTTGTATTTGTAGTTTTACATATTTTGAAAGGTCTAATGAATTTTTTGGAAAATGAAACCCTTTTGTCCATGGTTCAAGCCCACTTCCATTGTAAATCACTAATGCACTTTTTTCGATTTTTATCATAAGTTTTGGTGTTGGTTCAAAACTATGAGGACTCACACCATATGGTAAAATATTTACTACTTCTATTTTATCTTTTGCTATATGATTTGTAATATCACTAATTGCAAATGTACTAACACAAACAACAGGTTTTTTATGAGTTTTTACTTGCTTATTATGTTGCATAAAAAAAAGTTGCAATGCCAAAACAACAAAAGCTAAAAAGAGTAATATTTTTTTTATCACAGATGCTACCTTGTAAGAATTTATATTATTATATCTATTTCTTTGTTAAATATCTATAACGGTGATACCACCATAATCAAGTTGTAGAGAAAATGCTTCTTCTAATGAAAGATTATTGATAATACCAAGGAGTGTTTTTATTACACCAGAGTGTGTAATGACTAAAATATTTTTTTTCCCTTTTTGTTGAAAAATAGTATGAAAAAAATAGTTTTGTATCCTTTTTTGAAAGCTTTTGATATCCTCTCCATCAAGTGCATTTATCCATTGTAAAAAGTTATGATACTCTATCCCCTCTTGTGTAATCTCTTCAAAACTTTTTCCTTCGTGTTTGCCCCACGATTTTTCTCTTAGTTCTTTTGTAAAAGTGATATCTGTTATATTTTGAAATGGCTCTAAAGTTTGTCTTGTACGCAATAAATCAGAACAATATACCTTATCAAAATGTTCATTTTGTAATTGGAATGCTATCTCTTTTGCTTGTAAAATCCCCTCTTTGGAGAGGGGAATATCTATATGGCCATTATATTTATTTTGGTATTTTTCAATCACTTGTGTATGACGAATGAGTGTTATTTTCATACAAAATTCTTTATAATGATAATTTGAAGTAAAAAAACTTCTGTTATTTCTATAAGAAAACCATAGATATCTCCATTAAGCCCTTGTAATCTTTGAGTAAAGAAAAAACCAATAAGAAAAAGAGGTATAAAAATAAAGAAAAAATTATCAAAAAAATGAAAATAGTATGTTAAAATACTCACATATAACAAACTAAATAAAATATGTTTTATATGTAATTCCTCTTTTAACAATGCACCAACACCACGACTTATATAAGGGAAAAAATAGATAGCTAAAATACTATTGAATCGAGAAAGCATCAAGATAATAGGAAGTAGATAAAATGCTTTAAAAAAAAGAACAGAAGAGAGTTTTAAAAGAAGAAATGTAAATGTAAATATCATTCCCATTCCCCCTACATAGGAATCTTTCATCACTTTTAATGCTTTTTTTCTATCAACAAACAATCCATCTATGGTATCACTCAAACCATCAAGATGAATTGCTCCTGTAAAAACAATCCATAAAACAAAGATGATAACACTAAGATGTAAAGGGGGAAAAATGTCTTGTAGTAAAAAATGAATACCCCATAACAATCCTCCTAATAAAAAACCAACAAGGGGATAAAACATAGCACTATATCCATTAATCCCTTGAAAAAAATGGTGAATTTTAAAAATTGGAAAGATAGTAAGCATATTAAAAGCAAGAGCAAAGCCATAAAAAAATTTCATAAATATCACTTTTTTTATAGATTATACCATTTTTTTCTTTTGCCTTAAGTAGAAGTTTTGCTTTTGTTTGATACAATTTGCAACTTTTAAAACTTCATGATAAGGAAGCTGAGATGGCAAGAAGATGTGCTATTAGTGGTAAAGGTCCAATGACTGGGAACAATGTTTCTCACGCAAAAAACAGAACAAAACGTCGTTTTTTATTAAACTTAAGAACAGTTCGTATTACATTAGAAGATGGTACAACAAAAAAAGTTAAAATCTCTGCAAAAGAGTTACGTACACTTAAGAAAAATTCTTAAGGGTTCGTAAATATTATTTTATGAATCTTTCTAAAAGGATTCGAAAATTTCTTCATTGGGAATCTATTCCCAAGCCCGATAAAAAACTTCTCCCTGAAATATATCCACACCTTAAAGTTTTTCGCTTACCTTTAATATTAACCGTTTTAACGATGATGGTTGGTACTATTGGGTATGTCATTATTGACCATTTTTCATTATTAGATGCAGTATATCAAACAGGTATAACTTTTACAACTGTTGGTTTTGGAGAGATAGCTCCTATCTCTTCTACGGGAAGACTTTTTACTATTACACTCATTATTGCTGGATTTGTAGTTTTTACAGTTGCTACTGGTATTTTAGTGACAGAATTAAATCGTGGAACTATTTTAAAAGTATTAAAGGAGCGAAGGATGTTGTATCAAATAGCACGTTTAAAAAAGCATTATGTTGTTTGTTTTCATAATGATTATACAGTAGAGGTTACAAAACAACTCAGGGCAAATCATGTTCCTTTTATTGTTATAGACCCAAGACCAGATATAGAAGAGATTGCAAAAGAGTTTAAGTATCCTGCTTTTTTACAAGCAGAACCTCACGCAGAGCTTTCTATGTTAAAAGCAAATCTTGCCTCAGCAAAAGGTCTCATTACACTCTCAGATTCTATTGCAGATAATATTGCATTGATTGCTTCTGCTCGTCTTTTTGAAAAAGAACATTCACTTCCACGACCTTATTATATTATTGCAGCAGCTGAAAATGTAAGTGATATAGAAAAACTTAAAAAACTTGGTGCAGATACTGTTGTCTCCCCAACAAAAATTACAGCACAGCGAATTAGTGTGATGGCCGCTCGTCCAGAGATGGAAAATATGTTAGAAGAGTTTTTATATAAAAGTGATAATCCATTAGATATGCAAGAAATTACAGTACGTAAATCAAGTTGGGCAGTTTTGAAAAAAATCAAAGAAACTCATATACGTGAGATTACTAATTGCTCCATTGTTGGATTTACAAAAAAAGATGGAAAATTTATCTCAATGCCAAAAGGAGATACACTTATCACAGTTGATTGTAGATTGCTTGTTATTGGAACACAAAAAGGGATAAAACAAACAAAAGAGTTACTAAGACAAAGGAAAAAACCAAAGGAGCTGAAATTTGTATAAATTAGAAAAATTAGATAGTGGTGTATGTAGTGCAGAAGGGTTTTATGCAGATGGTGTGAGTGCTGGATTAAAACCAGATGGTGCAAATGATTTGGCATTTATTTATAGTGAGCATTTATGTGAGGTTGCTACTGTTTTTACAACCAATAAAATGGCAGCAGCTCCTATTAAGCACTGTAAGGCAAAAGGTAATTTTCAAACAAATTTTATTCTTATTAATTCAAAAAATGCAAATGCTATGACAGGAAAAGCTGGAATTGCAGATATTGAAGAGATTTTACAAACATTACCAAAAACTATGACCAATCCAATTATGAGTTCTACTGGAGTTATTGGTGTAAGACTTCCAAAAGAAAAAATCAAAAATGGTATAAAATTGTTTGATTTTTCCAAAAAAGCACCTCACGAAGCCGCAAAAGCAATTATGACAACAGATAGATTTTCAAAAGAGTGTGCTTATAAAGTTACCTTAGAAGATGGAAAAAGCTTTGTAGTAGGGGCTATGGCAAAAGGTGCTGGGATGATTAATCCAGCAATGGCTACAATGCTTTGTTTTATCACAACAGATATTGATATGGATGCTTCTGAAATACAAACAATTTTAGATAAAGTAACACAAGTAACTTTTAATGCCGCAAGTGTTGATGGAGATACGTCAACAAATGATACAGTAATTGTGTTATCTAATAAAAAAAGTGGTGTTGCACACAAGGAAGCTTTTGAAGAAGCACTCTATAAAATTATGCTCTTTTTAGCAAAAGAGATGGTTAGAGATGGAGAGGGTGCTACCAAACTTGTAACATATCATATCACAGGAGCAAAAAATGAAAAAGAAGCTCAAAAAGTAGCAAAAACACTCGCAAACTCACTCCTTGTAAAAACAGCACTTTTTGGAGAAGATCCAAATTGGGGAAGGATTGCTTCAACAGTTGGTGCAAGTGGTGTAGAAGCGAATGAAGAGAGTTTAACTATCTGTTTTGAAGATGTATGTGTGTATAAAAAAGGGGAGCTTTTCTTTGATAAAGATATGGAAGAAAAAGCGGCTCAAATTATGAAAAAAGATAGTTTTACAATCTCTTGTGATTTAGGAATTGGAAATGGAAGTTTTGAAGCATATGGCTGTGATTTAGGACATCCGTATGTTACAATCAATGCAGATTATAGAACTTAAATGATTGCAACATTGTTGCAATCACTTAGAAGATTTATTTATCAGTTGGGAATGCTTTATCTAACTCTTGCATCGCATTTTTTGCTTGAAATTGTTGCCATGCAGCACTATCGTTATGTAAACTTGTTTTGATAGTATCTTTTACTACTTTATTTACTGATGATTCTGGTACAACTACTAAAAGATAAAGAGCTCCAGATGGTGCTGTCCAAGATTTTACCCCTTTTGAACCTTGAAGATCAACTTTTGCTAATTGTTTTGATACTGCTTTTGTTGTTGTATCAACAGTTTCTGCTTTTCCAATCCCTGTTGTTCCTGTAAAAGTTTCTACTTTATCTTTTACTTGAGATTTGATTTGTTGTGCTAAATCTGAACGACCATTTGCAAGAGCAACTCTTCTCATATGTCCCATACCAGCAGCACTTTTTTGTGCTACACCAAGTCCAGCATAATATCCATCAAGTTGTGGTGTACATGTCCACTCTGGTGCTAATACATTTTCTTGTTTACAACGAAAATCTGGTTTTTGTTCTTGAGGTTTTGGTGCAGAACCACCACATCCTGTCATGATACTTGCTACAACAACTGCAGTTGTAAGTGAGAGTATAGATTTTATTCTCATTTTTTATTCCTTTTTATTTAAATTCTTCATCAAGACTTTTTTGGGCTTTTTCGCTTTGAAATTGTTGCCACATAGCCTTTTCTTTTTTTGTACTTGTAATATCTTTTGGTTCTGTTGGTTTTGGAGTAGCATCACCACATCCACTTAAAACAAAAGCAAAAAGACTAACAAAAACTAATGAAATAAATGATTTAATCATTTGTTATCCTTTTTTCTTTTGATTATACAAGGTAATATCTTAAGGAAAGTATAATGTTTTAAGATTTGTTTTTTGTATTGATGTAAATTGAAAGGTTATAGGAATAATTTTGACAATATCATCTTTATAAAGTTCTCTACAATTTTTATCAATAATTATATAACTATTGGATTGACTTAGTGGTAAAATCATTCCGGGTGCAAATTTTTGAGCTGGTGTAAAAAATACTCCATCAAAAAAACCAAGTACAAGGGTATCTCTTCCTTTTTTTATTTTATAGTTATGTTGTAATCTTGCATCAATTGTATTGAGATATTTTGCTGTGTTTCCACTCATTGCTAAAATGATACTTTGAGCAAAAAGTTCAAAATTAAGAGCTGCTGCTAAAGGATTTCCGGGAAGATTTAAAATAAGTGTATTTTTAATACGACCAAAAGTGGTTGGTTTTCCGGGTTTTATCTCAATTTTATGGAAAAAAAGTTCATAATCAAATTTTTCAAAAGCTTCTTTTGTAAAATCTGCATCTCCAACACTAATTCCACCTGTTGTAATGATAAGGTCGCTATCAAGAGCATCTTTTATATGTGTCATAATATCTTGTACATTATCTTTAGCAACACCTATAAAATCAACTTCACATCCAAGTTCTATGAAACGATTTTGAAACATTGGGATATTTGTATTATAAATTTGATGTTCTTGTAGTAATTGATAATGATTTTGTAATTCATTTCCAGATGAAAATAATACAATACGGGGTTTTTTATACACTTGAATATGGGTAATACCTTGAGAAGCAAGAAGAGTAATTTGTTGTGCTTGAAGTTTTTGTCCTTTTTGTAAAAGGATCTCTCCTTGTTTGATATCTTCTGCACAAAATCTTATATGTTGTGCTAAGGTGAGATTGTGTGGTAAAAGGATTCCATCTTCACACTCTTTAACTTCCTCTTTTGGGACAACACATTGTGTTCCAAGAGGGATTTTTGCTCCTGTCATAATTTTGATTGCTTCTTTATGGGAGAGTTGTTTTGTATGTATCTCTCCTGCAAAAAAAGTATCAACAACTTTTACACATTGACCCTCATCTTCTAATTTAACACAATACCCATCCATTGCAGAATTATCATAAGGTGGAAGGTTGTGTGTTGCGATAATATCCTCTGCTAAAATAGAGTTAAGAGCATTTTCAATAGGTACAATTTTAGTAGATTTTTTTTGTGTATTTTGATAAATGAGTTGAAGTGCTTCTTCTATGCTTACTGCCATTATATATTGCCTTTTTTTTATAAATAGAATTATATAGAAAAAATGGTATCATTTCATTATGAATGAAATGTATAGTATGAGTGTATTGATACACTATTATAGTGTTTTGGGTGTTTTAGGTGTTATTTTTATCAATATAATGATGTTGATGAATGTATCTGATATGAAAAAATATAAAAGACAAATGATGTTGTGGAACCCTGTTGGGTCTGTTGCGATTGGAAGTGTTATTTTTACAGGGATTGTGATGATGGCTGCAAAACATCTTTCTTTTACTATTGAAAATATTGCGATGATTATTTTTGCGATATTTTTTATTTATTTAGAGGTAAAAAGATCAAAGGTATTGCGACTTGTTGATCCAAAAGCAAAAGAGAGTTTAGAGTATTTTAAATCATTTGCTTTAAAAATTTATGGTCTTGAAATTGTAGGGGTGCTTCTTATCTCTTTTTGGATGTGGATGGTATGAGATATATACTCTTAGATGAGAAACAACAAGAAAATATTGTTATAAAAGGGGAGCTTTTTAAATATCTCATCAAAGTTCGTAGACATCAAATAGGGGATGAGATAGCTTTGCGATATAAAGAAAATATGTCTGTATTATATAGATATATTTTAAAAAATATTGAAAATAAAAAAGCATCACTTCAACTCTTATCTTCTGAAGTATATGAAGTAAAAAGTCAAAAAAATCTTCATATTGGATGGTGTATTATTGATCCAAAATCAATAGAAAAAATGCTTCCAAGTTTAAATGAAATAGGGGTGGCAAAAATCTCTTTTATATCGTGTGATAGGAGTCAAAATAATTTTAAAATAGATACAAAAAGACTCCAAAGAATTTTGGAAGCTTCGATGCAACAATGTGGAAGAAGTGAATATATGGAATTTGATTTTTATAAAAATATCAAAGAGTTTATCAAAGCATATCCAGATACAAAAGTATTTGATTTTTGTGATAATGTTTTAGAAGATGTGAGTGATTTTCAAACCATACTCATTGGGTGTGAAGGGGGATTTTCTAAAGAGGAAAAAGAGTTTTTATCTTCTTTAGATGTTTTTCGTCTTGATACCCCAATGGTCTTACGCTCTGAGAGTGCTGTTATGGCAGTTGCGAGTAAGATTTTAGTGTAATATTTTTTTAAGTACTTTGAGAAAAAATTGAAAATTGAGGTGAAGCTCTTTTTTCCCAAGCCATAACTCTATCATCTGTCTTTGTACTGATGGATAGGTATAGAGTTTCATCATAATATCGATTGTAAAATCATTATATAAAAAGATTTTTTGTAATTTTTTGAGTGTTGTAAATTTATGTAAATATTTTGCATTCCATCTTTTTTCATACATCAAAGGTTCTTCATTATTGCAAATAACATCGGCTAAAATTTTTGCTGAACTCATTGCATAATATATCCCTTCATAGGTAAATGGAAGCACTTGTGAAGCACTATCTCCAACAAAAAAGACCCTGTTTTTATAAAAAATGGGATTTTTAAATTCTGGGATTTTATATCCATATATTTTTGCTTTTTCTTTGATGTTGAGGTGTGAAAGGAAATTTTGCATATAGTTTTGATTTGCAAGAGTTCCAACATTTGTTCCTCCACTCTCTGGAAAAGCCCATGCATAGTATCTATTTGCGATATCTAAACCAAAATGAAATTCACATTTTGTGGTGTAAGTGTGAGAAAAATCACTATAATTTGTCATTAAACTACTTACATTTTCGTGATATACTTTTTTTCTTACTACTGAATGCACACCATCTGCTCCAACAAGATATTTTGCTTTGATTTTTTTGATGGTATCATTAAATTTTACTGTTGCTATGACACAATCTTTTTGTATCTCTACATCAAGAAATTTTGCTTCATAGATAGTTGTTCCTGCTTTTTTTGCTTCTTGACGTAAATATTTATCAAATGCTCTTCGCTCTACAATTCCAAGGGGTGTTTTTGAGATATCTACTTCTATTCTTTTTTTGTGTGATGCTAACACAATAGTATCAATTTGTGAAACAATGAGATTTTTATCTAAATCAAATTCCTCAAAAGCATCAAGCCTAATCCCACCACCACAAGGTTTTTTGAAATTACATTTTTTTTGTAAAAGGATAGTAGGAATATTTGATAAAGAGAGATATTTTGCAAGGGTTGCACCTGCTATTCCACCACCAACAATAAGAATTTCTGTTTCAATCATAATAATACTCATAAATAAATTTATTTATTTTAGCATAATTTAATGATAATTTATAATTATTAAGATATAATTCCATTTCAAAAATCTGCTCCTATACGGATTTAAAAAATATATAGATATTCGTACACGTGAGTATGATTTATTTATAAATCTTACAAACTTATCCGAGTATCAAAAGGTAAAAAGATGAAAAAAAACTTACACCCAAATATGGTTGATTGTGTAGTAACTTGTGCATGTGGCAATAGCTTTAAAAATAAAGCTTTAACAGAAACAGTAAGAATCGATATTTGTGATCAATGTCACCCATTTTTTACAGGTTCTGAAAGAATGGTAGATACTGCTGGTCGTATCGAGAAATTTAACGCACGTTACGGTAAAAAATAGTCTTAACTTGCTACAATTAGTTCCAACCCCAATTGGAAATATTGGCGATATTTCACTTAGAGCAATGGAAGCTTTGAGTGAAGCTGATATTTTATTATGTGAAGATACACGTGTTACAAAAAAGCTTTTGCTTATTTTACAAGAGCGTTATCATCTCTCCTTTAAAGAAAATCAAAAATTTATCGCTTTACACTCTCACAACGAAAAACATTTTATTGAAAAAATAGAACCCTCTTTTTTTGAATCAAATGTTGTTTATGTCAGTGATGCTGGAATGGCTGGTGTGAGTGATCCGGGACAAATGCTTGTGAGATATTGCATAGAACATAATATTGCTTATGATGTTTTACCCGGGGCAAATGCAGTACTTACGGCATTTGTAGCAAGTGGATTTGTAGAAACTAAAATGCTATTTTTTGGTTTTTTAGATCATAAAGGTTCTTCACGTGAGAGTGGATTACAAGAAGCACTTTATAATGGTTATACGACTATTTTATATGAATCTCCCCATAGATTAGAAAAACTATTGTTAGAAATAGATAAAGAAGCTCCAAAAAGAGAGATATTTGTAGCAAAAGAATTAACTAAAAAATATCAAACATATTTTTATGGAACTGCAAAAGAGATTTATGAACAACTTAGTGGAAATTATAAAGGGGAGTGGGTTATTGTTTTAAAAGCAGGAGAAAAACAAAATGGTGGTGTGATTTCACAAAATGATATCTTAGCACTTGATATCCCTTTAAAGAAAAAAGCAAAATTAATTAGTAAAATGACAAATGAACACCCAAAAAATTGTTATCAACGACTTCTTCATAAAAATGATTAGGAATTCTTCCTTTTTTTAGCTAAAATAACACTATGTTAATTTATGCAAAACAACCAATATATTATTTAATAAACAATTTCCCTCAAAAGATTAAGACTTTGTATCTTGCAAAAGATTTAGATAAAAAAGAATACTCACGTTTGATGAAATTTTCTTTTGAGGTAAAAAGAATACCCCCTGAGGCTGCTCAAAAAATGAGCAAAAATGGCTCTCATCAAGGCTTTTTAGCTGAAGTTGATGAATATGATTTTTATGATTTTAGATCTTTTATAGATAAAAAATTTATTTTAGTTTTATCTGGTTTAACTGATGTTGGAAATATTGGAGCATTGGTTCGTAGTGCTTATGCTTTGGGTGTTGATGGGATTGTTGTTTGTGGGATAAAACAACTCAAACTTGATGCAATAGCAAGAACAAGCACTGGAGCATTATTTGATATGCCTTTGGCATTGCATCATAATATTTATGATGTTTTAAATGAATTAAAACTTGCAGGATTTCAAAGTTATGGTGCTGATATGGGCGGTGAAAACATTAATGATGTTTCATTGAGTAAAAAAAGAGTTTTAGTTTTAGGAAATGAGGGTGAGGGTTTGAGTTCACGCATTATTTCAAAATTAGATAATGTAGTAAGTATCAAAATGGCACACAATTTTGATTCTTTAAATGTCAGTGTTGCTGGTGCTATAATGATGGATAGGATGAGAATATGAGTTATGGTTTTGAAAGATTACAAGAGATAGGGATTAAACAAATTCATAAAGACACCCATATATCAATAGCTTCTTTGGAGGCTATTTTAAATGGTGATACAGAGAAAATAAATAAAGTGCAATTATCTGGTTTTATCTCTATTTTAGAGAGAGAATATCAAATTGATTTAAGTAATATGAAACCAGGTGGACCACAAAATGTAGATGATTTAGAAGCAATTAGTGACCCCGAAGGTGAAGAATTATTTTTAGATAATGAAAATAATAATAAAAAAACATCTTTTTATTACATTATTTTAACTATTATTATATTAATTATTATGTTCTTTTTTGGAACCCATTATCTCTTACAAGATGAAGAGGGATATCTTGCACAAAAAATAGAATCTTTATCTAAGATGATAGATAAAACTACAAATGATAATAACGATTCAAATGATTCACAAGGACAACAGCCAAAACCAATTCAAGTCGTAGTTCCAAAAGAACCACAAGAGAAAAAAGAGATAAATGACACTACTACACAAATAGAATCTTCCAAAAAATCATTTTTTGCAGTTACACAAGAAGAAGATGATGTAAAAAAAGAGAGTATAGTACAACAAAAACAAAATGAGATAGCACTCCCTCCAAAAGAGTTTACAATCTATCCAAAATCACGTGTTTGGTTGGGGTATATCGACCTTGATAAAAAGATAAAAAAGCAAAAAGTTTTATCAAAGCCGTTGACTCTTAGTGGAGAAAAAGAGTGGTTACTCTTTTTTGGACATAGTAATGTAAATATAGAGATAAATGATGTCAATCAGTCCTACAAAGGTCCATCAAGATTAAGAATTCATTATGAAGATGGTCAATTAATGAAAGTGACTGCTGAAGAATTTCAACAACTAAATGATGGGCATAAATGGTAAAAGTAGTCTTTTTTTTATTTTTTGTTTTTTCTATTGTTCATGGTGCTTTTTTTGAAGAGGATAATGTAACACATACTGAAAATCCATTAATGGAAAAAGTAAAAAGTTTTTTGAATAAAGATGTATATCAAGAAAATAAAAAATTTATAAAGATTATTTTTTCTCCACAAATTGATTATTATAAAAATAATAATGTAGATGTTGTTAAGGTAATTACAACACTAAAAGAAAATGGGCTTTTGAAACTTTTTTTTCATAAGCCAAAAGATTTACAACTCCATTTTAAAACATTAGGTCCCCCTTTATTTTTTGTAAAATTGATGAGTGATTCTTTAAGAAATATTGGATATTATCGTTATGTGACTACTTCTGCAAACTTTGATGGTTCAGAATTTACTTGGAGTTTAAGCTTAAAGTCTGAATATGCAACAGATCCACTTATCTTGCAAGAAGAATTAAATAAAAATGGATGTAGCATTGTAGATATTAAAAGAATATCTGCAACACAGTGGGTTTATATGATTGATATGACGAATGTTTTTTTAAATGTAGCAGTATTAGAAGACCATCAAAAAGTTATATTAAAACGTTCCATTTATCCACATTGGTTAGATGTTTCTAAGATAGATATTTTAAGTATTGCAACCTATAAAAGAAATCATTGGTATCCATATATTGCATATTATGATAAATCACTTAATCTTTTAAATGTTGTTCGTAATGATAGAAAAACAAGAAGAATAACTTTAAAAATTCCAAAAAAAGCAAAATATATGAAAATATCTGATATTTACACTTTAAAAAATGTTACAGAAGATTTAATCCTTTTTCCAAGATTGATGAGTTATTAGGATTTTAATTTGGTTTTATTCTTGGCTTGGGTAAAATAACGATAATTTATGGGATTTTGATAGGAAATAAAATGTTTGATGAGATAAAATTTGGTAGAGTAGAAAGACTTCCGAAGTATGTGTTTGCAGAAGTAAATGATATTAAGATGCAAGAGCGACGAGATGGAAAAGATGTTATAGATTTTTCTATGGGAAATCCAGATGGAGCAACACCTGAGCATATTCGTGCAAAACTTGTAGAATCTGCTTTAAAAACAAAAACACACGGATATTCCATCTCAAGAGGGATTCCAAAACTACTTCAAGCAATAGCAGATTGGTATAAACGCCGTTATGATTGTGAGCTTGATCCAGAAACAGAATGTGTTGCAACGATGGGTTCAAAAGAGGGATATGCACATTTAACATATGCTATTACAAATCCCGGAGATGTAGCGGTTGTTCCAGACCCAACATACCCAATTCACGAATACTCTTTTATTTTAGCAGGTGGAAATGTTATCAAATTTGGGATAGAGTTTGATGAGGACTATCGAGTCAAAGAGGATAAATTTTTTGAAGATTTAGAAAGAGTATTTAAAGAAAGCTCTCCAAAACCAAAATATGTCCTTGTAAATTTTCCACACAATCCAACAACAGCGACTGTAACACCACAATTTTATGAGCGATTAGTGGCAATGGCAAAAGAGAAAAGATTTTATGTTATTAGTGATATTGCATATGGAGATATCACATTTGGTGGATATAAAACCCCTTCGATTATGTCAGTTCCAGGAGCAAAAGATGTTGCAGTAGAATCTTTTACTTTGAGTAAATCATACAATATGGCAGGATGGAGAGTTGGTTTTTTTGTTGGAAATAAACGTCTCATTGGAGCATTACAAAAAATTAAGTCGTGGTTAGATTATGGGATGTTTACTCCTATTCAAGTAGCAGCTACTGTTGCTTTAAATGGGGATCAACAATGTGTAAGAGATATTACAAATAAATATGACCATCGTCAAGATGTTCTTATAGAAGCATTTAAAAGAGCTGGTTGGGAGATAAGACGAAATTATGCATCGATGTTTGTTTGGGCAAAAATCCCAGAGTGTGCAGCACATCTTGGTTCTTTAGAATTTTCAAAACGCCTTTTAAAAGAAGCTCACGTGGCAGTGGCTCCTGGGATTGGTTTTGGAGAATATGGAGAGGGATATGTTCGTATAGCACTTATAGAAAATGATAATCGTATCCGCCAAGCCGCAAAAAATATAAAAACATTTTTAAAACAGTTTAAGGAAAATAAATAATGATAAAAGTTGGGATTCTTGGTGTTGGAACTGTTGGAGCGAGTGTTGCAAGAATTTTACAAGAAAATGCAGATATCATCTCTGCTCGTGCGGGTGTATTTATCGATGTAAAAAGTGGTGTTGTAAAAAATCTCAATAAAGATAGAGGGATTGATAATATCATTTTAACAGATAACATTGATGATGTTTTAGAAGATCCTGAGATTGATATTGTTGTAGAGCTTATGGGTGGAGTTAAAGAACCATATGAAGCAGTAAAAAAAGCACTCCAAAATGGAAAAGCAGTTGTTACAGCAAATAAGGCACTTTTAGCATATCATCGTTATGAACTTCAAGAGATAGCTGGAGAAAAAGCATTTGAATATGAAGCTTCAGTTGCTGGTGGAATCCCTATTATTAATGCTTTGCGTGAAGGGTTGTCTGCAAATCATATAGAATCAATTATGGGCATTATGAATGGAACAACCAATTTTATGCTTACAGAGATGATTCAAAATGGTGTAGATTATGATACTATCTTAAAAAAAGCACAAGATTTAGGATATGCAGAAGCAGACCCAAGCTTTGATGTAGGTGGGGGAGATGCGGCTCATAAATTGCTTATTTTAGCAAGTATTGCTTATGGAATAGATGCAAAACCAGAAGATATCTTAATAGAAGGGATAGAAAATATCACACAAGAAGATATCGCTTTTGCAAAAGAATTTGGTTATGCTTTAAAACTTTTAGGGATTGCTAAAAAAGATAAAAATGAAGTAGAACTTCGTGTGCATAGTTGTCTTATCCCTCAAAATCAAATGATTGCAAAAATTGATGGTGTGATGAATGGGGTAAGTGTTGTTGGAGATAAAGTTGGTGAGACATTATATTATGGACCAGGTGCTGGTGGAGATGCCACAGCTTCAGCAGTGATTGCAGATATTATTAATATTGCTCGTTCTGGAAAAAGTTCTCCAATGCTTGGTTTTGATAGACCAATGGAGGGTAAATTTACATTAAAAAAAGTAGAAGATATCACTTCAAAATACTATTTGCGTATCAATGTATTTGATAGAGCAGGAGTTTTGGCTAAAATTACTAAAATTTTTGAAGAACATAACATCTCAATAGAAACTATTTTACAAAAAACAACAGCAGATGATAAAGCAAATCTTCTCATCTCAACACATATAGCAAAAGAAAAAGATATTCAAAATCTTTTACAAGAATTAAAAACACTTGATTTTATCAATCACCAACCTGTGATGATTAGAATCATCTCTTAAAGTTGCATATCATACTATTTTAGTATAATGGCGAAATAATTTTTACTTTAAAAATAAGGACATAGTCTTGCTCGAAAATATAAATGAAAAATGTGCGGTTGTAGGTATTTTTAATCATACAAATGCTTCTGAATTGGCATATCTTGCACTCCACTCTTTGCAACACCGTGGACAAGAAGCAGCTGGGATTAGTTCTGCTGATGGAAAAAAACTTCATACTATTAAAGACCGTGGTCTTGTGACAAAGGTTTTTAGTGATGAAAATTTAAAAACATTACAAGGAAGAAGTGCTATTGGTCATACACGTTATTCTACGGCTGGGGATGATTCTATTTTAGATGCACAGCCTGTTTTTGCACGTTATGATTTAGGTGAGATGGCTATTGTTCATAATGGAAATTTAACCAATGCTGAAGAGGTAAGAAATAAATTGATTGAAAAAGGGGCAATTTTTCAAACATTTATGGATACTGAAAATCTTATCCATCTTATAGCAAAATCACAAAAAGAAAAACTTCTTGATAGAATTATCGATGCAGTAGAGCGAATTGAAGGTGCTTTTTCTCTTGTATTTTTGAGCCGAACAAAAATGTTTGCAATGCGTGACCGCCATGGTTTTCGTCCACTAAGTCTTGGAAAATTAAAAGATGGTGGGTATATTGTTGCAAGTGAAACGTGTGCATTTGATTTGGTTGGAGCAACTTATATTCGTGATGTAAAACCGGGTGAATTATTGATTTTTGAAGAAGATGCAGAACCTATTTCGATGCAAATTTTTGAACCAACTCCAAAACATTGTATTTTTGAATATGTCTATTTTGCTCGTCCTGATTCTTTGGTATTTGGTCAATCTGTCTATCAAACAAGAAAAAATATGGGGATGGAATTAGCTAGAATTGCTCCAGTGGAAGCAGATATGGTTATTCCTGTGCCAGATGGCGGTGTGCCAGCTGCTATTGGATATGCACAAGAGAGTAAAATCCCTTATGAAATGGGAATTATGAGAAACCATTATGTTGGAAGAACTTTTATTGAGCCAACACAAGACCAAAGAGATTTAAAAGTAAAAATGAAACTCTCTCCTATGACAGACCTTATTAAAGGGAAACGTTTGATTGTTGTTGATGATTCTATTGTACGTGGAACAACTTCAAGAAGAATTGTAAGAATGTTAAAAGAAGCAGGAGCAAGTGAAGTGCATATGCGTATCTCTTCTCCTCCAACAACAGACCCTTGTTTTTATGGAGTAGATACTCCAGATAAAAGCAAACTTATTGCTGCAAATATGTCTTTAGATGAAATATGTAAGTATATAGAAGCAGATTCATTGGCATATCTTGATGAAGAAGCACTTAGTAGAAGTGTGTATGCAAAAGATGATAACTTTTGTACTGCATGTTTTACTGGAAAATATATCGTTTAGGATAATATTTGGAACAAATATATACATATGGGACTTATCTAAAAGAGAAGTTTGGGTGTAAGGTTTATAAAGTTGGTATCAATATATCAGGTTTTACCTGCCCAAACATTGATGGAACAGTTGCAAAGGGTGGTTGTACTTTTTGTGAAAATGATTCTTTTAGTGCAAGTACCAATGAAATAAAAGATTTAAAAGGGTTTTATCTTAATTTACAATCACAAACAAACCCTTTTTTAGAAAAACAGCTTTTGCAACTTGAAACTCAATTTCAAACACTCTCAAAAAAACAAAAAGAACAATATGGAGCTCAAAAATTTTTAGTATATTTTCAATCTTTTACAAATACATATGCTCCATTTGAAACTTTAAAAGCTCTATATGATAAGGCACTCTCTTTTGATAATGTTGTTGGATTAAGTATAGGAACTCGCTCAGATAGTATCACAGAAGAAACATTAGAATATTTAGCAAAGCTAAGTAAAACAAAAGAGATATGGATAGAGTTTGGGATACAATCTATCTATGATGAAACACTCAAAAAAATCAATAGAGGACACGATAGCCACAATGTAAAAGAGTGGATAAAAAAAGCAAAAGCAAAAAATCTCAATGTTTGTGGTCATCTTATCTTTGGGCTTCCAGATGAAACAAAAGAGATGATGTTAGAAACTACACAAGTAGCATATGACCTTGGGATAGATTCTGTAAAATACCATCCACTTTATGTAGTAAAAAGAACCGCTTTGGCCAATCAATACCTCAAAGGGGAGTTTACTCCAATTAGTGAAGAGGATTATCTTGATGTTTTAGTTCAAGCAATCCTGATAAAACCAAAACATATCAGTGTTCAGCGTGTTACTGCTGGAATAGATGATGATTCTCTTTTAGCACCAATGTGGTGTCGTAATAAAAATCAACAAATCAAACATATCAATCAAGCACTGAAAAAAGTGGGGTTGAAATATTAAAGAAATTGCTTTTTTTATGTAAAAGTATGTATAATTGTACATAAAAGGAGTAGAAATGGGTACTGTAAGATTAAATATCACTCTTCCTGAATCTATCAATAATGATATAGATCGTTATGCCAAAGAACTCAATGAGAAAAAAAGCCATATTATAGCTTCTGCTCTTGATATGTATTTTGATTATATTGATCTTAAAGAGGCAGAAAAAAGGCTTGAGGCAAATGAGCCGACTGTAACACTTGATGAAATAAAAAAAGAGTTGAGCTTATAATTTGTATACTTTAGAGTTTACAAAATCATCACTCAAAGAGCTCAAACGAATAGATAAATCTTATCAAGCTTTTTTGATTGATTCTCTTGAAAAATTTGTTCAAAACTTCTCTTTGCAGTATGAAGCTGATCTTATGTCTATGGGAAAAATAAAAAAACTTCAGGGACAAAAAGAGGAGTTTTATCGTTTAAAACTTCGCTCATACAGAGTGATATATAAAAAGTATAATGAAAAACTTCTTATTTTTGTTATACATATAACCACTCGTGAGGGTGCTTATAAATAAAGCAACTTTAAATATTTTTCTCATTTTTCATCAGCCAAATAAAAACTTCTACAACACTTTGATAGAGTTTAGGGGGAATCTCTTCATCAATTTTTACATCTATAAGTGAATTGACAAGTGCTTCATTGGCAAAAAGGGGAACATCAAACTCTTTTGCTTTTTGGATAATTTTTTGTGCAATATTGCCGCTACCACTTGCTAAAACTTTTGGAGCATTTTGTTTATCATAGGCAAGGGCAACAGCTTTTTGAGATTTAGAAGATGGTTGAAATGGCATCTACTTCATCCCATGTTAAGGGTTTGATATTGTTTTGATGTGCAAGAATATGAGCGATATATCTTGCAAACATATCTGTTTCTATATTAACTAAACTTCCCTTTTTGTATGTGTGAAAGAGTGTTTCTTTCATTGTGTGAGGGATGATTGTTAGACGAAAAGTATTGGTATATACATCATTGACAGTAAGACTCACTCCATCTATGGTGATAGAGCCTTTTGGAACAATATATGGGATAAATTTTTGCTCAATTTCTATAAAAATATCATAAGAGTTTCCATTGTTTTGAATCTCTTTAATTGTTCCAATTGTATCAATATGCCCTTGAACAATATGCCCTTCAAACCTATCTCCCATCATCATTGCAGGTTCAATATGAACTTTATCTTGATAATTTTCTATCGCTAACATCTTTTGACTCTCTGGAGAGAGTTCAACACTAAATCCATCAGAAAATACTTCTATGACAGTTAAACACGCTCCATTAATAGCAATAGAATCACCAAGCTTTGCTTTATGTTTTGCTTTGATAGAGAGTTTACTTCCTACAAAACTCTTTACAGTTGCTATTTCTCTTATAAGTCCTGTAAACATTAGCTTTGGTTCTCTGTACGGATATTTTGTCGTAGTGATTTTTTTTGTTGTTTTGCTCTAAATTTTGCAAGGAGTTGTTCTTTTGTTTGGAGGTGTTCTTCTCTTACTTTATATTCAAATCCACCATCTCTTTTTTCATCATATTCTATAATTTCTGGTACATAATCTTTATATTTATCACTCATAATATCCCCTATTTTCTAAGAATCAAGTGGGTAAAATAATATCGATTTGCGTGTTAAAATCACTTGAATTTTTATTTATTATGCTAAAATTCAAAGAATTAAAATTTAATGGGATAGATATATGAATTATGATGTAATAGTAGTTGGTGGTGGTCATGCTGGAATAGAAGCAGCCCTTGCATCTGCAAGGATGGGTCATTCTACACTAATGATTTCAATTTTAGCAGAAAATGTTGGAGCAACAAGTTGTAATCCTGCTATTGGTGGACTTGCAAAGGGGCATTTGGTAAAAGAGATTGATGCCCTTGGTGGAGAGATGGGACTTTTAACAGATGAAGCTGGGATACAGTTTCGTGTTTTAAATCAAACCAAAGGTCCAGCAGTACGTGGAAGTCGTGCACAAATTGATATGGATAAATATAGAATTATTGCACGCAATACAATTTTAAACACACCAAATCTTGATTTGGTTCAAGAGATGGTGGAATCTTTAATTGTGGAAAATGATGAAGTAAAAGGGGTAAAAACACACCTTTTAAACGAGTATCGTGCAAAAAAAGTTATCATTACAACAGGAACATTTTTAAATGGTGTTATTCATATTGGAGAGGTACAAAGAGTTTCTGGTCGTTTTGGAGAGGAAGCAAGCATTGCTTTGAGTGATTCTTTAAAAAACGATTGCCATTTAACTATGGGACGATTAAAAACAGGAACATGTGCAAGGATAGATACTTCAACTATCGATTTTTCTGTGATGGAAGAACAAGGTGGAGATGTGCTTCCAAACCCTTTTAGTTTTCGAACTAATCGCAAAGAGTTTCAAAAAACAAAAAAACAACTCCCGTGTTATATCGCTTATACAAATGAAAATACACACAATATTATCTCATCTAATTTTTATAGAGCACCCCTTTTTACAGGGCAAATTGCTGGAAAATCTCCAAGGTACTGTCCAAGTATTGAAGATAAAGTGAGTCAATTTGCAGAGAAAAATCAGCATCATCTTTTTATTGAACCACAAACAATGGACAATACAGAATGTTATATCAATGGTTTAAGTACATCGCTTCCACCAGATGTTCAGCGTGATATGGTTCATTCTGTAAAAGGGATGGAAAATGCAAAAATTGTACGTTATGGATATGCTATTGAGTATGATTTTGTTGACCCAAGAGAGCTCAAACACTCATTAGAAACAAAAAAAATCAAAGGATTATATCTTGCTGGACAAATAAATGGAACAACAGGATATGAAGAGGCAGCCGCTCAGGGGATTATGGCAGGAATTAATGCTGCTTTATCACTTCAAGAAAAAGAACCGCTCATTTTACGAAGAGATGAAGCATATATTGGGGTGCTTATTGATGATTTGGTTACTAAAGGAACCAATGAGCCTTATAGAATGTTTACTTCACGTGCAGAGTATAGATTGTTACTGCGTGAAGAATCAGCAGACACAAGACTTAGTCATTATGGATATGAATTAGGACTCATTGATGAAGCAACATATGAAAGAGTAAAAGAAAAAGATAAACAAATTAAAGAGGGAGCATCACTTTTAGAGCAGACACGATTTACACCAAATAAAGAGTTTAATGCTTTTTTAGCTTCAATGGATGAACCACCTTTAAAAGATGTCTCAACAGCACAACAATTAGTAGCACGAAAAAGTTTTGATGTCAAAAAAATGTTAAAACTTGTTCCAGAACTCCAAAAATATGACCCATATATCCAAGAAGAGATTTTGATAGAGGGTAAATATGCTCGTTATATCGATAAACAAACTCAAGAGATAGAGCGTATGAAAAAATATCTCAAAATCACCATTCCAGAAAATTTTGATTTTAAAAAGGTAAGTGGTTTGAGCAAAGAGGTTGTAGAAAAACTTGAGATGTTTAATCCACCAACACTTCAAGCGGCTATGAATATTAGTGGAATTACACCAGCTGCAATAGAGATTTTACATATTTATATTAAAATGGAAGCAAGAGGGAAAAAAGGTGAGTAAGATATATTATTATGTCCATACAGGACATCGCATTGGACTTGATAGATTTAGAAGAGCAGTTGCTATTATAAAAGCATTAGAAGATATCGATATTACCCTTTTATGTTCTGATTTTCGAATTGCACAAGAGGCATATAAATATGGAATCAAAGAAGCAGTTGGGATAGACCTTGTGCAAAATATTTCTAATATTGCACAAAATGGGGATCAACTTATTTTAGATTCAGATGAAGCAAATCCTATTATGTTAGAGGATATGAAAAACTATTTTTCTACTTTTATCCATATTCAAAGTGATGCTTTAGCTATTGAAAAACAATATTTTCAAAATCATCCAAAAACAATTCCACTTTCTTTCTTTTTTGGTGATGATGATTATGAAAAAGATTTACTACAATATATTGATATTTTTGAAGGGCTTGATGTCAATTTACAACTTGGATTTTATTATTTTTTAGATTATGAAGAGGAATTACAATCAAAATTTCCATCTTATACAGAGTTTGATGAATATGAAGAGATGATACAATCAAGTAAAATTTTTATTACATCTTCTCCTCAGGCAGCTTTAGAATCTTTAGCTTCTGGTGGAAAACCAATTTATATTCAACGAAAAGATTATACAAAGGATTATAATAAACTTCTAGCAAGTTTGCATATTCCAATTTTAGAAAAATTTGATAGATACGAATTAAGAAATACGATAGATAACATAAAACAACATTCTTATAAAGTATTAAAAGAAGATAAGAGTAACAGACTAATAATTTTTATAAGAGAAAATCTAAAATTATAGGAAGTTTAAACTTATTTGTGATAGTCTGATGCTTGCAAAAAATTCACACATAAAGTGAGCAAATATGAAAAACAACAGTCGTAGAGGTTTTATGGGCAAGGCATTTGGTGCCGTTGCTGGTATTGGTGCAGTGGCTTCATTGTATGCGATGAAGAGAACTTGGGATCCATTACCAAGTGTAAAAGCTGCGGGTTTCACAACACTTGATATGACAGTTTATAAAGAAAATGAACTTGTTGTTGAAAAGTGGCGTGGAAAGCCTATCTTTGTTTTAAAACAAAGTAAAGAGATGCTAGAAACAGAAAAAGACAACAAAAGAGTTGATAATGGTGCTAGCACTACTGCAATGGATAAAAAACGTCTTATCAAAGTTGGTGATGATTATTTTATGGTTTGTGTAGGTTTATGTACACACCTTGGATGTATTCCTGGATACCGCCCAGATAAGAAAAACTTTCTTTGTGCATGTCATGGTGGTATGTATGATGATACTGCTATGGTTATTAAATCACCTCCACCACGTGGTCTTGATATTCCTCCATTTAAAATTGTTGGAACAAAATTAGTTCTTGGTGAAGAGGGACCTGAGTATAAAAAAATGCTAGAAGACGGCGTTACTCTAAAAGTATAGTACAAAGAAAGGAAATTATATGGCACACTTTACAAAAGCAACAAGCCTGCATGACTGGTTAAACCAGCGTTTAGGTATAGATACTGTTCGCCGTGTTATGGCAACAGAGTATTGGATTCCAAAAAATATTAACTTTTTATGGGCAATGGGGATGGTTCTTGCTATCACTTTTGGTCTATTACTTGTTTCTGGAATCTTTTTATTAATGTATTATCAACCAAATATTCATACTGCATTTGATAGTGTAAACTATACAATTATGCAAGAAGTTGGTTATGGTTGGTTATGGAGACACATTCATGGTGTGGCTGCATCGGTAGTATTTTTAATCATCTATATCCATATGTTTACTGGTATCTACTATGGTTCTTATAAAAAGGGTCGTGAGATGATTTGGATCTCTGGGATGCTTTTATTTGTAGCATTTTCAGCTGAAGCTTTCTCTGGATATATGCTTCCATGGGGTCAAATGTCTTATTGGGCTGGTATGGTTATTACAAACCTTTTTAGTGGTGGTAGTTTACATGCTGATGGTTTAGTTGAGTGGATTCGTGGGGATTATGTTCCTGCTCAAGCATTCTTAAATCGTTTCTTTATGCTTCATGTACTTCTTTTACCTTTAGCTGTTTTAGCACTTATTGGTTTACACTTTGGTGCACTTCGTATTCCACATGTTAATAACCAAGATGGTGAAGAGATTGATTTTGAAGCAGAAGCTGAAAAATATAAAGCAGGTGATAAAAAAGGAAGTAAAGTTATTGCTTTTGTAAACGACTTTATGTCAAAAGATATGATGGTTGTTTCAATTTATCTTATTTTCTTCTTTTATTTAGTTTTTTATCATTATGATTTTGCAATGGACCCAGTAAACTTTGACCCAGCAAATGGTCTTAAGACTCCTACACATATTTATCCTGAGTGGTATTTCTTATGGTCTTATGAAATTTTACGTCCATTCTCAACAAATCTTGGATTGATTGCATTTGCATTTGCACAAGTTATTTTCTTTGCACTTCCATTCTTAGATAGAAGTCCAAATACAGTTCCAGCGTCTCGCCGTGGTTTATTTAAATATTGGTTTTGGGTTATGCTTGTTGATATGATTGTTTTAACTGCTATGGGTAAATTACCACCTGAAGGTATTTTTAGTACAATCGGACTTTATGCAGCATTAACATTTATCGGTTTATGGATAGTACTTCCATTTATTACAAAAAATGAAAAACAAGTTTAAGGAGTAAAAAGTGAAAGAATTATTTATATTAGCGGTTGTGACAACTTTTACTCTGATAACTTATTATTTAGTTGAGCCTTTTGCGCATTCTCAAATGCATAAGCACGTTGAGAGTGAAGGTTTTGCATATAAAGATTTACCAGCATTAACAAAAAAAGGTGATGCAAAACGTGGTAAAGATTTAGTAATGGGTGCTGGTGCTTGTACTGGTTGTCATGCGATTAAAGTAGAAGGTCTTCCTGCTCCAATGGATCCAACAACAGCAGCACAAAGTTATGGTGTAAATCCACCAGATTTATCAAATGTTGGTGCAGTATTTGATCCTAAATTTTTAGCAGCACTTATCAAAAATCCAGCACATGCTTTAATGCTTGAGCACAAGTTTAATGCAAAAACTGGTAAAACACATCCAATGCCACAATTTTATGGTGCAGGTGGAGATCGTGATCAAGAAGTTGCAGATATTGTTGCATACCTTCAATCAATTGCTGTAAAAAAAGAGGACTTAACTCCAGCTATGGCATTTGAAACTGCTTGTGGTAGATGTCATGCTATCCACTATCCATATAATCTTGATGGAAAAATTCATCCAGCTTGGACACAAATTGGTGAAAAACCATCATTTAAACATAAACAAGATGAGTTAGCATTTGAAATTAAATTAGCAGATTATCAAGATGCACTTACAAAATATCTTGGAAAATTACCACCAGATTTAAGTATGTATATTCGTTCACGTGGGGAACACTACATTAAAACATTTGTAGAAAATCCTCAAAACTACCTTAAAGGTACTGCAATGCCTCGTGTTGGTGTAACAGCAGAAGCAGCAGAAAAAGTGATTGAACATCTTGAAAATGTTGGTGATTCTAAACGTCACGAAAGAGCAAGTGTTGGAATCAAAGTAATGATCTTTATGTTCATCTTTGCAATCTTTGCAATTCTTTGGAAAAAAGAGGTATGGAAAGATTTACACTAATTAAAGTATAAATGTATCTCTTTTTGCAAAAGGGTTTTTCCCTTTTGCTTTTTATTTTTTAAAAATCTGCTATAATTCTTCTTATGAGATTTCGTAAATTAAAACAACAAACAAAAAACAAACAAAAACTTCAGTCAAAGCCTAAAATCGTTTATGCTAATACTCCAGATAGGATTAAGGCATTTATTACAGATATGTTTATGATTTATGTGCCAATTTTATATATTATTACATATGTTTTTCTTGATGGAAAAGATGATTTTCAATCTTCCCAATTAGCACCATTTATAGCAGTGAGTTTATATGGCATTATCTATGCACTTTTTGTATCAAAAACAGGGCAAACACCGGGAAAAAAAGCATATGAGATAAAAGTAGTAGATATCAAAACACACCAAACAATTAGTTTTTTTCGAGCACTACTTAGATTTATTGTTTTTTTATTTTCTGCAACTATTTTACTTGGTTTACTTGTTCAATTTTTTAGAAAAGATAATCGTTCTCTTCATGATCTTGTTACAAATACAGTGGTCGTTAGTGCATAAAAAATAATCGTTTTTTTTCTATATTGATGATTTTATAAAATGATAATTGATATTTTGGGTAAAAAATAAATAAAATAACATTTTTTTCTTTTTTATTAAAGATATATTCAATAAAGTCGATATATAATTGGAACTTAGTTTACATATGAGGAAAATATCTAAAAAACATTTAGTGTTTTAAATGTATTTTTTCGATATGTTACAACAAAAAATAGGAGAAATAAATGAAAAAAACTATCATCTCATTAGCAGCTGCATCTTTAGTAGCTTCTTCAGCAATGGCTGCTGATAAGGGTATCAATTTTACTACAACTGGTCAAGCAGTTCTTTATTATCAAACTGCAAATACAGATGTAAGTGATCTTTTTAAACAAAAGCAATCAGTTGCAAACTTTGGTGTTCAATTAAATAATGACGCTGACCTTGGTAATGGTTACCTTTTTGGTTCACAACTTAGCTATTTAGGTACTGCTGGTTTAGAGAAAAAACTTGTTGGTGGAACAAAGCAAAATGCTGGAACACTTTATAATACAACTGATGAAATTGCATTAACAAAAATTTATGTAGCAAAAAAAGTTGCAAATACAACAGTGAAAGTTGGTCGTCAAGAACTTCCACAATCACTTTCTCCTTTAGCATATACTGAGAGTTTTAATGTATTTAAAAATACTTATGATGCAGTAGTAGTTGTAAATACTGACCTTCCTAAAACTACTTTAGTTGGTGCAATGGTTGGAAAATCTACAGGACAAGATTTAAATAAATTAGAAAATCTTCAAGTAAATGGTTCTTTAGATGTTAATGGTGCTGCTTATATGTTAACAGCAGTAAATAGCTCTTTACCAATGACAACTTTAACAGGAACTGTGTATGCTTTAAGAAGTGTTACTACTGTTGATTCTGCAGTTGCTTTATGGGCAGATGCACAAATTGCTGATAAGTCATTCCCAATGGGTCTTCAAGTTGGTGTTCAAACTGGTATGATTTTACCTAAAGCAAGTGGATTAAATGATACAGTAGCATTTGGTTTAAAAGCTACTGCAAAACCTATGCCAGAACTTAAAGTTTGTGGTGCATTTTCTTATGTAAATGATGGTACTGCACATGTTATCAATACTGGTTCAGCAGCAACATCTCCACTTTATACTCAAATGGTTGTAAATGGTGAAGCAATTTCTACTGATAATAGCAGTTTTATGGTAGCTGGTAACTATGCTTTAGGAAAAGAGCTTGGAAATGTTATTGGTAGATTTGGTTATACAGTAGATAATTCTAACAATAACAATGATACTACAGAGTTTGATCTTATGTATAAAACAAAATTAGCAGGTGCAACAGTATTTGCTGCTTATGTTTATACTAAAGATGATAAAAAAATAGGCAAAAGCAAAGATGGAACAAACATTATCCGTGCATGGGCTCGTTACGCATTCTAAGAAATATTTGCTTTCTTAATTTTTCTCACACATTATTGTGTGGGAAAATATTTTTCTCCTTACTTTTCTTTTTATCCTTTTTTTGTATAATATGTTTAAAAATCAATAGATAAAGTTGTTTTAATGTTAATAGATAGTTATGAGAGGGTAGTAGATTATCTTCGTATCTCTGTAACAGAGCGTTGTAATTTTAGATGTCAGTATTGTATGCCAGAGAAACCTTTTTCTTGGGTACCAAAAGAGAATCTTTTAACATTTGAAGAGCTTTTTTTATTTGTTAAAGTTGCTATTGATGAGGGTGTCAAAAAGATTCGAATTACAGGTGGGGAGCCACTTTTACGTGAAGATTTAGATAAATTTATCAAGATGATTTATGAGTATGCTCCTTCTATTGATTTAGCAATGACAACAAATGGATATTTGTTAAAAGGGGTAGCACAAAAACTCAAAGATGCTGGATTAAAAAGGATTAATGTAAGTATTGATTCTTTAAAACCTGAAATTGCACAAGCAATTAGTGGAAAAGATGTTTTACACAATGTTTTAGATGGGGTAGATGAAGCACTACAAGTTGGTTTAAAAGTTAAAATCAATATGGTTCCGATGAAAACACTTAATGCTGATGAAGTTATTGATGTTTTAGAATATTGTAAAGCAAAAGGTATGAGTGTTCGTTTTATTGAGTATATGGAAAATATCCATGCAAAACCGGGGATTAGTGGATTAAAATCAAAAGAGCTTTTAGAGATTTTACGTCAAAAATATCATTTTGTTGATGAAGGATTTGATGGGACTTCCCCATCTCATTATTATAAGATGGATGATGGGTATCGGTTTGGGATTATTGAGCCTTATGAAGATGATTTTTGTAAAAAATGTAACCGTATTCGTTTGACTGCTGAAGGTTTTTTAATCCCGTGTTTGTATTTTGATGAGGCAATGAGTATTGCAAAAGCAGTAAAAGCAGGGGATATTGTTGGGGCAAGTGAAGTTTTAAAAGAGGTTGTGAAAAATAAACCAGAAAAAAATCGTTGGGGAAAAGAGGATAATGAGAGTTCTCAACGTGCTTTTTATGAGACAGGTGGTTAGCAATTGGTTTATTTAGTTGAACATTTTTATTCTATTCAAGGGGAAGGAAAGTACATTGGTACACCATCGCTTTTTTTTCGTTTTGGCGGATGTAATATGCGATGTGAAGGATTTGGATGTAAAGAAAAAACCCCTAATGGGCAGGAGATTTTAGGGTGTGATACAATATATGCAGTCAATAAAGAGCATTTTTCTTCTACTTGGATTCCTATTACAAATAGTAAAGAACTCTTAGCTATTTTAGACCTTTATGAACTGCCAAATGCAGTAGATATAGTGCTTACTGGTGGTGAGCCACTTATTTATGCAAATGACCCAATATTTGTAGAATTTTTAGAAAAATTAGACCAAAATGGCCATCAAATCACTTTTGAAACAAATGGCTCTTTGGCTGTTGATTTTCAAAAGTATCCAATTTATAAAAAATGTATCTTTGCTCTTTCTATTAAACTCTCAAATTCTCATGAAAAATTTGAAAAAAGAGTAAGAGGTGATGTGATTTATGAGATAGCTTCTTTTGCAAAAGAAGCTTTTTTTAAATTTTCTATTGATAAAGATTCTATTAATCTTGGTTTAGAAGATGAGATAGAAAATATCATAACCTATGCACCAGATATCAAAGTGTATTGTATGCCTCTTGGAGCATCCAAAGAGGAAGTAGAAGCAAATAGTGAACCGTTGATTAATTTTTGTAAATTAAAAGGGTATAACTTTGGTGATAGATTACATATTAGGATATGGGATAAAAACAAAGGAGTGTAGATGATTATTAGAAAACTTTTTAAATTTGAAAATGCTCATATAGTTAGGGGATGTTCTACACAAAAATGTAGAAGTTCTCTTCATGGACACTCTTATAAAGTAGAACTTTTATTTGCATCAAATTTTTTAGATAATGGGCAGATGGTGTATGATTTTGGTTTGATGAAACAAAATATGAAAGCACTTATTGAGAGTTTTGACCATGCTATTGCTTTATGGGATAAAGATGATAAAGAGTATTTAGAAGATATGAAAAAACACTCTTTGCGATGGGTACAACTTCCAGTCTCTCCCTCTGCTGAACAATTTTCACGTGTGATATTTGTTTTAATTGATACACTTTTAAAACAAACTTCTATGATAAATGGGGAAAAAAATGTAACCCTACATAGTGTAATCGTTCACGAAACAGCAACAGGATATGCACAATGTTTTTTAGAAGATGCATACTCTTCTTTGATGGGTGAGATTGATTTAGAAAAGATTATCTTTTCTGAAGAAGTGAAAAAAGATTGGAATGATGAAGAGCTTTATGAAAAGCTCAAAAATAAGACTATATTTCACAATCCATCAACGGTTTGATGTGGGGGTTGCATTTGATTTTATGTTTCATATCTACTTCTTTTAAATCATTTAATGGTTGAAGAGAAGCAATAGTTGCATTTCTAAAATTTTCTCCACGATTGAGATAGATAAAAAAATTATTTTCATATAAAGCAAGTCTTGTTTTTAGTGCTGTTGAGTAAGTGCTTAAAATCCCATCCTCTTTTAGTGCCATAGCAATATCATAAAAATACTCTTTTGTCCAAAGGATAGGATTGGTATTTGGAGAAAAAGCATCTTGATATACAATATCAAATGTATGATGAAATTGTTTGATATACTCTCTTGCATCCCCTATAAAAATCTCTATATAAAAATTTTCATCTTCATATTTTTTTTCTTTTGTGAGTGTTTGGATGATATGTTTAAAAGGGGCAAACTCTTTTGGATAAGGAAAGTTATCTAAAGAGTTTATGAGTGTTGCATCAAGTTCTGGAGAATAGATACGAAGTTTTGAATGGAGATTGTTTTGCCTATGATAATATAAAGTAGCAAGGGTATTAAATCCAAGCCCATAACAAATATCTAAAATATTGATAACTTGTTTGTTTTGTTTGTTAGCAAATGTTGGTTTGACGTGTTTGACTAAAGATTCATACAATGCCCCATCTTTTGTGGAATGGTAGTGTTCATCATACTCTTTAGAATATGCTGTAAAACTCCCATCTTCACTTGGTGTGAGTGTATGTAAATCTGAAAGGAAACAATTAGACATTGATAATTTCCACTTTAATAGATTTAAAAACAGCTGTCATAACCTCTTCATCACTTCTATCTCCAAAAATTGCATTTATACTTGATTTTGAGTGGTGAAAAGTGGTAAAGAGTGTTTTTGGTTGTACTTTATCTGTAAATTTAACACGCAGTGGTGCTGTTTGTCCAAATTTGGTTTTTAAAATGACATATTCACTTGTAAAATCATCTTTATCTTCTTCATTGACTAAAAGAATATCCTTATCATAACTTTTATTGAGTTTTGGTGATTTGATTGTTTGTGCAGCATTATTGTAATGGACTAATGTTCTTCCTGTTGTAAGATAATATCCTGTAAATTTATCTTCTTGTATCTCTTTTACCATTGTACGAAGTTTATATTGATGATAGGAAAAATGGCCTAAACCATCTACTGTTCTAAAATCAAGTTGATGCAATATTGGAGTATCTTCTGTATGTACTGGCCATTGTAATCCCCGTTTTCGATGTTTTTTGAGTCGATGATAGTCTGCTCCACTAAATCGTCTATATGCTACTTTTTGTACTTCACTCCAAACATCTTCTGAGGTTTTGTAGTTGGTATCACCACCCATTTTTTTATTTAATAATTGCAATACTTCCCAATCATCTGGCAAATCAGACTCAACAAGTGGTTGAGAGAGATGGAGCCTTCGCATTGCATTGATATACACTCCTGTTTTTTCATAAGCAGATTTTACCCCTATAACAATATCTGCTTCTTGTGCAACTTCAGTCATAAAAAGTTCTTGTACCATTAAAAATTCTAAATTTTGAAAAGCTTTTTTGACTTTATTGATATTTGGATGGATATGCAATAAATCTTCACCCATATTTAAAATTGCTTTTATATCTCCTTGAAGCATTGCATCTGTGAGTTGTGGTGTCATAAGTCCAATCTCTTTTGGAGTTTGATAATCAGGGTCATAATATGGAAGCATCCCCATATCACAAGCACCTTGCACATTATTTTGTCCACGAAGTGGCATAAGTCCAGCACCACTTTTTCCAATATTTCCTGTCATAAGTGCTAAGTGGGTAATTGCCATTACAGCATAAGAACCATCTATATGCTCAGTTACACCAAGTCCCCAAAATATCATTGACTTTTTCAAAGCATATTCACGTGCAATTTTTCGAATCATTTTTGGGAGGTGTTCATACCCTTTGAGTGTAAGAAAATAGTTGGGATTTGCATAAGGGTCATTGATGATTTTTTCTCTAAATGCTTCAAAACCTTTTGTTCTATCTGCAATAAAATGCTCATCAAAAAGTTCCTCTTCTATAATAACATAAGCAAGCATATTTAAAATAAGCAAATTAGCTTCATAGGGCATAATTACTTCATATTTTGCATATCGATGGAGTTTAATTTGACGTACATCAAAAACAGCAAGATTATTTTGTTTGCGTGCAACATCAATAATGCGATTTGCAATAATAGGATGGGCTTCTGTTGTATTTGAACCAATAACAATCATAAATTCGGTATTGTAAATATCATCATAAGGATTAGTTGCAGCCCCTTCACCTATGGTTTCTTTCATCCCTCTTAGTGATGGAGAGTGACACACCCTTGCACAATTATCTACATGGGGAGAGTGAAGTGTATGGCGTGTGAATTTTTGAAACAAATAAGCACTCTCACACGATGTTCTTGCACCCCCAATAGAACACACACTTTTTTTCCCATATTTTTCTTGAATCTCTTGAAGTTTGAGTGCTGTTGCTGTGGTTGCTGTTTCAAGGGTTGTTTCATACCATATATCATCTAAATCAATAAGGTCTTGTTTGATGGTTTCTTTGATATGTGGATTTTTTTCTAAAAAACTTTTTTTAATGCGTGGTTTTTGAAGTCGCTCTTTACTTGTTACAAAATCAAATCCATATTTCCCTTTAACACACAGTTTTCCTTGTGAGACAACACCATGAGGGTGTGCAAAAATTTTTACAATTTTATTTGCTTTTGTATCAACATTTGCAGCAATATCACATCCCACCCCACAATATGTACAAACACTATCTATTATTTTGATATTTTCCATAAATTTATTGTTTCCTCTTTTTAGTTATGGAATTTTACAATGATATTGGCTAATAGATAAAAATTTTATTTTGGAACTTTATTTGCTTTTATTAAAGAAAAGTTTTTAAAAGTGGGGTAATTGTATGGATATTGTTTTACGTAATAATCTCATTTATATCACCACAGATTTTCAAACATTAAATAAGCAATGGATGCAAGATTTTTTATATCAGCATACACGAAGTATGCTTTTTTTACCACAATCTGTTTTGGTATTTCGTAATGAATCGCTCCAAAAAACACGGGAAAATTTTTTAAAAGAGCTTAGTAAACACCATGCAACGATGCATGATTTTTCTCATGAGTTTTTTTTACGTGCAATGTTAAAATATGAAAATCAACCCATTAAAATAGAACTCAATAAAAAAGAGCAACAAGAGATTGTAAAGGTACATCTTTATGCTTATGATAGCCAGACAATTCTTATCACTTTAGATAAACCAAATGCTTGGATTATGTATTATATGCGTTCACAGCTTGAAGTTTATATTGAGCGAGGAACAGATATCTCTTTAGTACTTGATGTTTCAGATTTTAAAGCAAAGGCAAGATTAGATAGAGCATTAAATAAAAAACATATTTTGCATTATAAGATAGAATATACTTATGATAATGAGTTTATGAGCAAACTCTATGCTCAATTTAAAAATTATAGTTTTAGTGACCTTGAAAAAGCAGAAGAGGAAGAGAAAAACAATCGTTTTTATACTATCTTAGAGTGTCCTGTGGGTGCTTCTCAAGATATGCTAAAAAAACATTATAAAAAATTATCTAAAGTATATCATCCAGATAAGATTATGAATGAAAGTCCTGATATGGTGCAATATTACACACAAAAGTTCCAACAACTCCAAGAAGCATATACAGCACTTAGAGCTTAGAATGTTTTTTTGACTAAGATGCTAAAATCTTTGGCGCTATAAAGGGCTAAATCTTTACTTTGCATCTGCATCAACTCTTTTGAAAAACCTCTTTTTGAAAAAAAGATAATTTGTTTTGGTTGAATTTTTAATCTTTCACATTTTTCTTTGAGTTTATGGAGTTCTTTTTTATTAATGATATGGTTTGTCCATTTACACTCTGCAATGTATATCTCATCTTTATTGGTAATTGTGAGGATATCTATCTCAATATTTGCATCCCAATAGCTTCCAGAACTCACAATTTGTACATCTCTTAGGTGGTAATTGAGTAAAAGTTCTGAGAGCTCTTCAAAAATTAAGCTTGTATAACTGTGTTTTTTTTGTTTGAAATTGTTTAAAAAATTGGTGTACTCTTTTTTTCGTATCTCTTTGATATATCGTACAACAAAATAAAACCAAAACCTGATAAAAGGTTGTGTAAAAAGCACTTTATGTGAAATTCGGTGGCGTGCGATACTTCGTTTGAGTTTTTGATTGGTTTTTTCAGGAGGTGTTTCTCTGGAGTATTCAAGTGTTAAAATCCCTTCTTGGACAAGATAATTTAAAGCACTCCCACCATTTCCATTATTTAATCCTGCTCTTTTAAATGCTGAAAAAATTCTTCTATCTCCAACTGCTAAAGCATGAAGTAATCGTGTATTGATGTAGTCGTGGTTGATGATATTTGCTATTTTTTTCTCAAAAGTTTCAAAATTTTGTAAGATAATTTCATCAACAAGTTGGATAAGTGGTTTTGAAGTATCTACACTAATATCTAAACCACCAAAAACAGAAAAGTATTCAATTTGCGTTTCCATATCATTTGGATAATTGGTGATATAAAATTTTTTAAATTGCTGAATGAGGCGATTTTTTGCCATTATATCTCAATTACATTAAATTGAAAAGTTTGAAAAAAGAAGAAAAAAGGTTGTAAATACTTCATTGTTTTCCCTAATAAAATAAAATGTAACGATTTTATCATATAATTTTATAAAAAAGCAAGGAGTACAGTAATGACACAAGAACAAGAGTTAGAATTTTATATACAGATGAAAAGGAAAAAAGATTTACGAGTAAAAAAATATATTTTTGTACTTATTCTTACCATTTTGGCGATATATGGGCTTTATCTCTTAGGAGCAAGTATTTGGGAGATAATTGTTATGGTTATAACAGTAGAGATTGCTTTTATTATTGCAGATATGGAAGGAAAAGTGAATGAAGAAAAAGATGAAAAGTACAAAAAAGAGTTTTTTAAAAAACAAGCATACCTCCAAAGAAAGAGGGAGCGAATGAAAAAACATTCAGAAAAAGTTACAGATTCTCTTTAAAAACTTTTAAAAGAGAGTTTGTAATTTCTTTGATGAAATTTGCTCTTTTTTGAGCAGGTGGAAGAGGTCTACATGCTTCCATAATCCCATATCCCAAACGAGCCATTAAGATACCATTTGCAACCCCTTGTCCTGCTGAGGTAGAGATTTTGGCAATAACACTTCTTCCAGCTATTTCATTTGTTGCTTCAGCAACAAGTTCTGCAACTCCAGCAAAAGTAATATTAAAGATAGCTTGTTTTAAAAGAAAAAATGTACTTAGTCCTTTTGGTGGTATTTGATAGAGTGTTGCTATCTCTTTTGTAAGAGTAACACTTCGCACCAAAATAAGAATCATATCTAATAAAGGGTAGGGAGATATAGTAGTAGAGAGTGCTGATTGGAGTGATGCTTTATTGATGATGGCTTGTGCTTTTGCATCTATAATGGGTAATAAAACAGTATCTAAATCTTGGTAGATATCTTCATAAATTTGAGATTTTTTAAGATTTTTTTGGATGTATTGTATTGCTTGTGTTATATCTTCGTTGGTATCATCTTTATATTTACGTAAAAGAGTATTTGTGAGTGGAATGATATCTTTGGTGGCTTTTTTTTGTTGTTGTAAAAATTTTTCTTGAATATTTTTATGGGTATGAAGTAATCTTAGTTGTTTGAGATTTAAAAAAAGATGAACAAGTAAAATAAAAGATAAAAAAATTAAACCACTTAAATAGATATAATTTGCAATAGTACCTTGTGAGAGTATGGTTTGAAATGTATCGATAGTATCTGCAATAACTGCTAAAAGTACAAAAAAGAAAAAGGCAAAGAGAAGACCACCAAATGTAGAAAAAAAATTTACTTTTTTTAAAGGGATTTGGCTTTCATCAAAAGATTGAAAAGTTTCTTCTTTGTTGCTGTACTTTCTAAAAGGTTTGACCTTATCTTGTGAAGGGGTATTTTTATCTTCTATCACTTTTTTAAATGGTTTGATACTCATAATAAATCACCCAAAACAAGTTCTATAAGTTTATCCATATGGATATGGTCAAAAGGCTCATTTTCTTTATATTTTTTTTGAGGTGGTAAGAACTGTTCAAAGGCATATGCTTCTGTATCCCAATGTTCTATTGATGGAAATGAAAAAGGCATTTCACCGGGATAAATTTCGACAGTTTTTTGTGTATTTGCATCAATGCCTCTTACACAAGAGAGTGTTTTTCCATTGTGTTTACACATCACTGTTTGAGTACATTGGATAGATGCTATGACTTGAGAATTTGTTTGAATATGTTTGATATCTAAATCTTTTCGAATCTCTTCTACCATTTCATTGAGAAGGGCAAGGTAGTTGTTGTGTTGAGAAGATGCTACAAGGTCTGCTTTTGTTGCAACAAATGTAACATTATTGATAGATGGCTGAAATAGTTGTGAGATAAAATTTTTATTTTTGTGACTATAAATAGAGAGCATATTCTCTAGACCTGTTTTCATATCTTTATAACATTTATATCCATTTTGGAGTGCTTCTATTACATCAATAAGTACAATTTGTTTATCAAACCCTCTAAAGTGTTCAAGTTGAATTTTTGTAACAATATCTTTAAGATAGGATTGGTATCTTGTTTGAAATGCCTGATAGAGTGTGGAGTTTGATTTTGGAATTGGAGCAAAGAGTAAAATAGGGTCATCTTTTAAATCAGAAGGCATTAAAAATCGCCCCGGAGTAAGATTTGAGTAGTGATTATCTTTGAGATATCGAAGCATAGAAGCATATTTTAGGTGTAATTTTATCTCATATTTATAAGGTTCACTTGTATCATCAAGATCTTTTAAAAGGTCTAAATACTCTTTTGCCAAAGGTTCATCTAAATTTTTCATCCACTCAATGGTGTTATTTGACCACTCTTCATAAGAGGTTCCAAGTAAAGCAATATCTAAAATCCATTCTCCGGGATAGTCGATTAATTCAAGTCTAAATTTTGAGTTTCCAAGAAAAGAGAAGTTTCCTTTTGATTCAAATTCTAAAAGAGTTGATGTAATATCGTCTGTCCCTTTTGGCCATGTGTAATTTGATTTGATATTTTTAGAAAAATGATAATAATCAAATCGTTTCATTGTTGGCTTTGGGGGTTTGAGAGTTGCTTTAAATGTTTTGTATTTTTTTGTAATTTTTGTAATTTTGTGCTGATGAAGAAGCTGGTCAATAAGAGAAGTAATAAATACTGTTTTTCCTGAGCGACTCAGACCTGTGATGGCTATTTTTTTTGTTTTGATAGGGAGATGAAACATCTCTTGTGTAGAGTCTTTGGTTACTTCTAAAGTTTCATCAATGGTTTCTTTAAGTTTATGTAGTGTTTTTTTAATCATCATTTTTCCTCTTCTTTAATTTTATCAAAAAAAGATAAACTAAAAATGATACAATATGGAAAATTTTTTGAAGGAGAGAATATGGCTCAAGTTCCAGAAGATGTAGGATGTAACAACGAAAAATGTATTGCACATAATGAGTGTAAAAGATTTCTTATCGCACAAAATGGTACTGCACGTGAAGTAAAAACTTTTAGTGGTACAGAAGAGAAAAAGTGTGGGAAATTTTTAGAACGCTAAATGCGATACTTTTTTTTTCTTTTTTTTATAATCTTTAGTGGTTGTAGCACTAAAGATTATACACAAAATCAATCAAAACTCATCATCATTAAATCCCCAAAAATTAAATTTTCAGACCTTGGTTATATACGTAATAATAACAAAGATATAAAATTAGAGTTATTTATTGCTGGACGAGCAATAGAAGATATAACTATCCATCATCTTATTTGTGTAAAAAATGGCTGTATGTCAAAAAGTAATTTTAATAAAGAGTACCTTTATTTTGCTTATCCTTCAGATATTTTACAAAACATACTTCTTGGCAAAGAGATATATGGTGGAAAAAATAAGGTGAAAAAAAATGGCGGTTTTGAACAAAGGATACACTTAGTGGATGTAGATATTGTTTATAAAGTGTATCCGCATACTATTTTTTTTAAAGATAAGAAAAATAGGATTATCTTTAAGATAAAAGATATCTAACCTTTTTTCTTTGCTTTAAATAAAAGAGGTGTCCCTGTAAAATCAAATGCTTCTCTCATTTTATTGACAAGATATCGTCGATAGGTAAAATGAAGTCCACTTGGTTTATTCATAATGATTGCTATTTTTGGTGGTCTAATTTCATATTGTGTTCCATAATAGATACGTATCACCTGTCCACTCACACTTGGGAGTGTATGGCGACGAAGTGCTTTTTCTATCACTTCATTGATACGTGAAGTTGGGATGCGTTGTGAGTAATTTTCATTGACTTTTAAAATCATATCATAAAGTTTTTCTACTCTTAGATGTGTTTGTGCTGAGAGTGTAATAATAGGTGCAAATGAGAGAAATTTAAATCTTTCACGAACCTCTTTGATAATTTGGTCGTGTTTATCACGCTGTGCAATATCCCATTTATTTAAAACAATGATACATGCAAGCTGATGCTTATCAACAAGTCCAGCAATCTTTTCATCAAGGTCTAAAAATGGCTCACTTGCATCAAGAACAAGCAAAGCCATATTGGCATTTTGAAGCATTTGAGTTGTTCGCATCAGTGCATATTTTTCAATTCCTAAAATTTTTCCACGGCGACGAAGTCCAGCAGTATCTACAAATGTGATTTGTTTATCTTCATAATCAATCGTTTCATCAATGGGGTCAATAGTTGTTCCAGCAACACTACTTACAACAGAACGCTCCTCTTTTAAAAGAGCATTTAATAGTGAAGATTTTCCAACATTTGTTCGACCAATGATAGCTATTTTGATATGATTGATATCCTCTTCATCAAACTCTTTAATTCTATCATTATTACCAAAGATAGAATCATCTTCTATCACTCCATCCATCTCATCTTCATCCCAATGGATAAAACCATCATCTTCTTGAGTTTGCACCTCAAACATATCATCATCAAATTCTTCTGTGATGACATCTTCATCTTCATCATTTTCTTCTTTAATTCTATCACTCTCTGGAAGTTTATCTGCAATCCATTCTAAAAGAGCAACTGTTCCTCGATTATGAGAAACAGAGATACCAAAGATAGCATCTGTTCCAAATTCATAATAATCCCACAGTTTTTCTTTCATTTTATCATTATCAATTTTATTGACAACTAATGCGATATCTTTTCCCATATCTTGGAGTTGATAAAAAAGTTTTTTATCTTCATCTTCTGGAATCCCTTTTCCATCAACCATATAAAGGATAATATCTGCTTTATATGCAGCTTTAAGAGATATCTCTTTGATTTTATCAAAAAGCTCGCACCCTTTATCAAGTCCTCCAGTATCAAGGAGTAATGCTTCTTTATCCATAATAGTAGCAACACGGCGTTTGACATCTCTTGTTGTTCCTGCAATATCGGCTGTAATAGCATCTCTTTTTTTGACTAAACGGTTAAATAAAGAACTTTTTCCAACATTTGGACGACCAATAATAGCTATTTTTTTCATATTATATATACCTTGAAGATGTTTAAAAAGTATTATAGCTGAATGTATCTAAAAAAATGTAACCATAATATAACCAATATTTTATATCATTTCATCAAAATAAAAAAAAGGTGAAAAAATGACAAAGGCATTAAAAATTGCATTGGCAAGTTCAGTAATGGTTGCAGGATTAAATGCATCAGATGTAATTAAAGGGAGTGGGGCATCTTTTCCATATAGTGTCTATCAAAAATGGATTAAAGCATATAATAAAGAGACTGGAATTAAGATTGATTATATTAAAAAAGGGTCATCTAAAGGGATTAAAGATATAAAAGCACGTGCAGTTGATTTTGCAGGTTCAGATAAACCTCTTTCTCCAAAAACATTAAAAAAACATCATCTTTACCAATTTCCAGCAGTTGTTGGAGCGATTGCTATGGGATATAATCTTCCAGGTATAGATAATTTAAAATTAAGTAGAAGTGCTATTGTAGCAATAGCAGCTGGAAAAATAAAATATTGGGATAACAAACTCATTACAAAATACAATCCAAATCTTCATTTACCACATAAAAAACTAACATTTGTGCATCGTGCAGATGGAAGTGGAACAACATATAACTTTACATATTTTTTAAGTAAAGTATCAAAAAGTTGGAGAAAACATTTTGGTGCAAAAAAATCTTTAAATTGGCCGGGTAATCATCATATAGGTGGAAAAACAAATTCTGGTGTAGCAACACTTTTAAAACAAACACCATATTCTGTTGGGTATTTAGATTATGCTGATGCTATGAGTAATCATATCAAAATGGCAACTGTGCAAAATCGTGCTCATAATTTTGTACAACCAACATTAAAGGCATTTCAAGAAGCAGCAGCTTATGCAACACTCAATCCAAAAAAAGATTTTTACTCTATCATTGCTGACCCAAAAGGGAAAAATTCTTATCCAATTGTAGCGGCTACATTTATTTTATTACCAGCAGAAAAACCAGCACAAAATAAAAAAATTACGAAATTTTATAAATGGTCTTTTGAAAATGGGCAAACAATTGCAAAAAATTTAGGATTTGTTCCACTTCCAAAAAGTTTAGTTTCAAAAATAGAAAAATATTGGGAAGCTAAAGGGATAAAATAATACTTACTTCCATTATGGAAGTAAGCTTATTTATGAATGTAACAATTCATCAACATAAGCAATAGCTTGAAGTGCTGCAACTGCACCATCTCCAGCGGCACACACAACTTGTTTTGGAGCATTTAGACGTATATCTCCAGCGGCAAATAAACCAGCAACTGATGTTTTCATATTGATATCAACAACCACTTGTCCTTGTTCGTTTAATTCACATAAAAAACTTCCATCTTCTTGTTTTAATGTTTCATTATTAATGTTATTTCCAACAAAAACAAAAACACCTGGTACTGCAATATCTTTTATATTTCCTTGAGTATCTTTTACTTTTAAACCAGTAACACCCATAGTATCACCATATACTTCTTCTGGAGTGCTATTTAAAATAAGTTCAATATTTGGAGTATTTTGGACACGTTTGATTGTATTTGGAGCTGCACGGAATGTATCACGTCTATGCACAAGATAAACTTTAGAGCAAATTTTTGCAAGATAGAGAGCTTCTTCTAAAGCAGTATCTCCACCACCAATTACAGCTACCTCTTTTCCTTTATAAAAAAATCCATCACAAGTAGCACAAGTACTCACACCTCTTCCAAAAAACTCATCTTCTCCAGCAAAACCTGCACGACGAGGAGAAGAACCTGTAGCAACAATAACACTGTGTGCTTGTTGTGTAGAACCATCACTAAGATGAATGGTAAAGATATCTTCTTCTTTTGAGACATATTTTACTTCTACCATTTCGTGTTTTAAACCAAATTTTTTACATTGGTCTGGCCATGGCATCATCAAATCCATCCCTGTAATTTCACCTGTAACTCCGGGATAATTTTCTATTTCACTACTTGCAGTGATTTGTCCACCTGGCATCCCTTTTTCAAACATTGTTACATTTTCTAATCCACCACGTGTTGTATAAAGTCCAGCAGTAAGACCAGCTGGTCCTCCACCAATAATTGCACAATCAAGTATCATTTGTTTTCTCCTTATATTAACTACTTTTGAGTATAATACTATCTTGTTTATAAAGATATTCTTTCTATTTTAATGTATTTTTGTAAATTAAATTTAATGAAGAAAAGTTTAATGAAAAAAAATTCCTTTAATGGGTTAGTACCAACTATTTTAATTATTGATGATATTAAAGCAAATATCTTATTTTTAAAAACCATTTTAGAGAGTGAAAATGAGTATCGTTTTCTTGAAGCTTATAATGGAAAAGATGGGATAGAACTTGCAAAAAAAGAGTTACCACATATTATTTTAATAGATGCTGTGATGCCTGTTATGGATGGGTTTGAGGCAATTAAAATTTTACGTAATGACGAAGCAACGAAAAAAATTCCTATTTTAATGATAAGTTCTTTAACCAATGCAGATGATAAAGTAAAATTTTTACGTTCAGGAAGTAGTGATTTTATCTCAAAACCATATGACCCAGTAGAACTCATTACACGTGTAAATTCCCTTTTGACATTGCATATTCAATTCTTACAAAAAGAGCAAGAATTAAAAGATTTGTATGAATATGATAGACAGCAACAACTCATTGCAAAAGAGAAATTAGAAGTTGGAATAGTTAATGATTTGACATCAAAAGAAGCAAAGGTAGTTTATCATCCTTTTGATATTTTAAGTGGGGATTATTATTCTATTTATAAATTTGAAGATGGGTCTATATTTGCTTATATTTTAGATGGGCAAGGACATGGGGTGGCTCCTGCACTTACTGTATTTTCTGTTTCAGCAAGGATAAAAACTTGTTTACAAACAACAAGAGATATTGAAGTGATTGCATCAAGTCTTTTTCCAAATATTAAAAATTATTTGGGAGAAGTGGAGCAACTCTCTTATACTTTTGTAACAATTAGTGCTGATAGAAAAAAAATTTCTTATTTATCAGCAGGGATGTATCCTATGTATGTAAAAACAGAAAAAGAGATTTTTGCTTTAAAAGCAAATAATCTTCCTTTTATGGAATTTTCTCCAAATCCAACAATTAAATATATAGATTTAGAAGATACATTTGAATCACTTATTTTATATAGTGATGGGTTTGTAGAGTGTGAAAATAAGAAATTTTCCCACATTACACCACAAGCAGTTTTACAAAAGCCATCTTTATTAGATACTTTTATAGAAAAAATTGATGAGTTTGGGATAGAAGATGATGTGACTATTATCCATCTTCAAGAGGTATAAAAGATGCAAATTGTTACAAAAGAGTTACTTGAAGTAGGAGTACCAAAAGGCAGTAAGATAAATGAATCTCAATGTATTTTGTTAGATTGCAGTGATGATAAAAATTGGGAAGATGAGGTACTTGGTAAACAAATCTCAGATGCAAGGGCTGAACTTTTTATTTTACTTGGTGGCATTAAAACAAAAACAGCACGAGAACAAATCATAGCAAACTATAAAGCTTTACAAAAGTTTCGCTCACAAGATAACATGATAGAAGAAAAAAAGAGTGAAAAAACAGAAAAAATAATTATCTACTGTGATGGTGGTTGTGTTCCAAATCCCGGAGAAGCTGGTTCTGGAATGGCAGTTTATAAAGATGATACTTTAAGTGAGCTTTGGTATGGACTTTATGAAGAACAAGGAACAAACAATACAGCAGAATTAAAAGCACTCTATCAAGCACTTCTTCTTGCACAAAAAGAGTCTCAAAACGGTAATGAAGTAGAGATAAAGTGTGATTCAAGTTATGCAATAAATTGTATCAAAGTATGGGCAATTTCGTGGGAGAAGAATGGTTGGAAAAAAAAGGGTGGTGCGATTAAAAATCTTGCACTTATTCAACAAGCATATCATCTTTACAATGAAATCAAACAAAATATCAAACTCTCACATATTAAAGCACACTCTGGATTTGAAGGAAATGAACTTGCAGATAGGATGACAATGTATACTATCCAAACAAAAACAAAACCGTTTGTACAATATGAAAAAGATATAGATATTTCAGCACTTTTAAAAATGAGAGCAGGGTAGGTGAGAGAGATTCATCAAAAGCTTTTAATGTGGTATGAAGATTATGGAAGGCACGAACTTCCTTGGAGAAATACAGATAATATTTATCATATCTATTTAAGTGAAGTGATGTTGCAACAAACACAAGTTAATCGTGTAAGAGATGAGTATTATCCACAATTTTTAGAGAAATTTCCTTCATTAGAAATACTTGCAAATGCTTCACAAGATGAGGTGTTTTCTGCTTGGAGTGGACTTGGATACTATCGTCGAGCTAAAAATTTACATAAAAGTGCACAACTTTCTTTTGCCTCTTTTCCAAAAACACAAAAAGAACTTTTACAACTTCCCGGGATTGGTCGCTATACAGCAAGTGCTATTTGTAGTTTTGGATATAATCAAGTCATTCCAGTTGTCGATACAAACATTGCACGTGTATTAAAAAGATATTTTGCTATTTTAGATAACAAAGAAAAAACTATTTGGGATTATGCTAAAAAATTTTTAAATCACAAAGAACCACGGCATCATAATTTAGCATTGATGGACCTTGGTTCTTTGGTATGTTTGCCTAAAAACCCAAAATGTAAAGAATGTCCGTTATATAAAAAGTGTTTAGGTAAAGAAGAACCAGAGATATATACACAAACAAAGAAAAAAGAGTATATCAATTTAGAACTTTTTTTTGGAATTTATATCAAAGAAAATAAAATAGCCTTACAACTCTCACAAGAAAAAATGTATAAAGATATGCTTGTTCTTCCATCTATTGACCCAATAGAAGAGCATTTTTTAGGGCAATTTAAACACGCTTATACAAAGTATAAAATCGATGTTTTTTTATACAAAGTAGAGGAGTTAGAGGGGGATTTTATATGGGTAGAGCTTGATGCATTTGAACAAGCTCCAATCTCTTCTTTGACAAAAAAAGCAAAAAAGTTTTTTAGTGGAAAAGATATCTTATACTAAATGATGTAGTGTTTGATTGGAAATGTTTTGATTTTATTGTATTAAAATCAATTCTTCCAGATAATAAAAAGTTTTTATTAAAATATTTTAGAGTAAATCCATATGTGGAGAGTGTATCATCCATTTTGACTCCATTTGTTATAAAACTGCTATCAGCATCTTCAAATTTTGCAGTTGCTTTTGCACTCTCATCACCAAAATCTTTTCTATATCCATATTTTATTTCTGGAACAAAGATGTGATTTGATGTCCAAGAAAATTTTGTAGCAAGTGATGTACCTAATGTAAGTGATGTTTTAAAGAGCTCTTTATTAGAAATTTCTAAGTTAAGATTTTGTGCTCCTTTTTCTTTATAGGTATCTGTTGTGATGATAGATGATGAAAGGATAGAGTATGGATTTATTCTTATATTTTTATATTTATACTTTAAACCAGAAGTTACGGTAAAGTTTGAGAGTGAACTATCGTATGATGAGGTTGCTTTTTTTGTCTGGTCTTTTAAGATAATATCTCTTTGTCCTTTATTTTGAGCAATCCCTTTTGCCATATAAGCTTGAAAGTAGGAATTTTTTGTTTGTGTTGCAAGATAAAGATAGAGTTGTTCTTGTGTTGAATCTATTTTATTATTTGTTTGATTGTTATTGCTATTTGTTGTAGAAGTTCCATAAGAAAGAGCAATTCCATAGATACTATTTGTTCCTCGTATTTTTTTATCAGCCCCTAAAATAAGCCCTTTTCCAGATAAAGAATAACCATCTTTATTGTTGGTATCATCTTGTTTTGCATTTGTTGTATATGTTTGTATCCAAAGATTTGAACTAAGAAATTTTTGATCAACTTGTAATGATAAATGGTCTTTTATGGTAGAGATAGAACTGTTGAGTATATTAACTGTTGGAATAAATGCTCCTGCTAAAGAGGGTTTCATTGTTTTTATGGCATCTACAAACTCTTTGTCTGATAATTCTGTTCCTAAAAGGCTATAAAGGGTTGTGTTTGGTTTGTTATTGAGACTTGATGCCAAACTATAATATAATGCATCTTCATCTTTTGAGAGATTGAGGTCTGTTGGTTCTGTAACTTTTGTATAGATAGAGAGATTATTATCTTCCCTTGTTGCTACAAATGTTCTTAATCGAGTTGACTCTGGAAGGGAGAGAGTTTGATAATATAATTTTCCATTTTGAGAATTAATGAGTGCATAATCAAAACTTCCATCATCTGTGACAGAAATTGTTGAGATATTAATATCATTATTTCCAAGGACATATCCAGATGTAAAGATATTTAGTGTGTTGATATCTATTTTTCCTGTTCCTTTATTGATAATATATGCACCATTATTAAGAGTTGTTTCATCACGTAAAACAATATCTCCTGTGGCATCTGTTTTTGTTATGATAATACCAGCAGAAGGACCATTGAACTCATTTTTTTTCATAAGGATAATTCCTTTATTTGCATATAAAGAACTTTTATCATTTAAGGTAACATTATTTTGTGCTATGAGAGAACCATTTTCACTTCCAATGGTTGCATCATCACTAAGAGTGATATTTTGTGTAGTGATATCTCCATTTTTAGAGTAGATATAACTGCTATTTTGTGCAGTTGTATTTCCATTGATAATGATATTTGCATCTTGTGTATAGATACGAGCAGTGTTTTTGAGTGAAGTATCTTTTTGTAAAGTAAGGTTATTACTTCCCATAGCATAGAGTGAGGCATTATCTTCTAAAGAGGTTATTCCATTAATGGTTAAAGAAGATGTATTTGCATCAATATAACTGTTATTATGGAGTGCAACATCACCTTGAGCTAAAATATCTTTTTGTGCAAAGATGTTACTATCATCATACAATGTGACATTGTTTGTTGTGATGTTTTGTTCATAGAGTGAACTATTATTGTGTAATGTTACATTTTGAGTTATTAAAGAGCCATTTGCTCCACCAATAGTTGCATCATCATTGAGTGTAATATCTTGTGTGGTGATATCCCCATTTTCAGAGTAAATATAACTGCTATTTTGTGCAGTTGTGCTTCCATTGATAATGATGTCATTATTTGCATAAATTTTAGCATCATCTTGTAATGAGAGATTTTGTTCTAAGGTGATGGTACTTCCATAAAGTGATGTATTGTTTTCTAAATTGATTGTTTGGTAAATATTTAGTTTATTTGCACTGATATAACTGTTATCTTTAAGAGTTGTATTTTTTTGGATAGTGATATTTCCTAAAGAATATAAAAAGCTATCATCAGAGAGTGTAGCATTATTAAGAGTGATAGAGGAGTTTTCATCTTGGGTATAAAGTGATGTATTATCATAAAGTGTTACATCATTTGCAGTGATATTTCCTTTATTTGTTCCAATGTTTGATGATTGTTGGAGTGTGATATCTTGTGTAGTGATATCTCCATTTTCAGAATAGATATAACTTGAATCATTTCCATCAACACTTCCATTAATGATGATATTTGCATCTTGTGTATAGATACGAGCAGTATCTCTTAAGATAAGTTTTTTTGTTTGTAAATCTTTATCTCCCATAGCATATAAAGAAGCATTATTTTCTAATGTACTTGTTCCTTCAATGGTGAGAGAAGATGTATTTGCATCAATATAACTGTTATTATGGAGTGTGACATCGCCTTGAACTAAAATATCTCTTTGTGCAAGGATATTGCTATCATCATTAAGTGTGACATTATTTGTTGTGATATTTTTAGCATAAAGTGAGCTATTATTATTTAAAGTGACATCATTTGTATCTAAAGAGCCATTTTTACTTTTGATGATTGCATCATCACTTAGTGTAATATCTTGTGTAGTGATATCTCCATTTTCAGAGTAAATGTAGGTATCATCTTTTTCTTTTGTTGTTCCATTAAGAGTAATATTTGCATCTTGTGTATAGATACGAGCAGTATTTGCTAAAGAGGTATCATCTTCTAAATAGAGTTCCCCTGCTCCCATAGCATAAAGTGAGGCATTATTTTCTAATGTGCTTATTCCTTTAATGGTAAGAGAAGATGTGTTTGCATCAATGTAACTATTATTTTGCAAAGTTACATCACCTTTTATGAGGATAGTTTCTTGTGCAAAGATACTGCTATCATCAGAGAGTGTTACATTATTTGTTGTGATGTTTTTATTATAGAGTGAACTATTATCTTGTAATGTAACATTTTGAGTTGTGATAGAGCCATTTGCTCCACCAATGGTTGCATCATCACTTAGTGTAATATCTTGTGTAGTTATATCTCCATTTTCAGAGTAGATATAACTACTATTTTGTGCAGTTGTAGTGCCTTTTATAAGGATATTTGCATCTTGTGTATAGATACGAGCAGTGTTTTTGAGTGAAGTATCTTTTTGTAGGGTAAGGTCACCGCCTCCCATAGCATATAAAGAAGCATTATTTTCTAATGTGCTTATTCCTTTAATGGTAAGAGAAGATGTGTTTGCATCAATGTAACTATTATCTTGCAAAGTTGCATCACCTTGAATGACAATGCTTCTTTGTGCAAAGATATTACTATCATCATAAAGTGTAACATTATTTGTAGTGATATCTTTTTGTTTTGTATAAAGTGAGCTATTATTATTTAAAGTGACATCATCTGTATCTAAAGAGCCATTTTCACTTCCAATGCTTGCATCATCATAGAGAGTAACATTTTGTGTAGTGATATTTTTGTTTTTGGTATAGATGTAAGTATTGTAATTTGCTGTTGTAGATGATGTGATATTGATATCTCCATTTTCACTATATACAAATGAATCGTTTTTTAAATCAACTTCTCCAAGTGTGATATCTGAATTTTCATATCCTGCAACATAGGATGTTTCTTGGGTATTGAGTTGTTCGATAGTGATATCACCATTTGTAGTCTCAATAGAACCGTTATCTTCTAATTTTGCTTTTCCTTGAATCTTAATATCTGCACTTTTTCCATAAATATAAGCTTGTTGGGAGATATTGACATCATTTGTAGTAAGAGAACCACTATTTTGTACTTGAAGATAAGAGTTATAACCATTTGAAGTTGAGATGAGATTAAATCCATCTGAAACAGTAACATCAACTCCATCATTTCCTTTTGCATAGTAATCATCTTTCCCATTTTGATTGTCTATTTTGACATTATCATAATCAGTATCTTTTTTAATAGTTACTTGTTTTTCACTACTATTATCATCTATGATAAGATCATTAGTATTACTAGTTGAAGTTGTATTATTGGTTGAATTTGCATCATTGGTTGAAGTTGTATTATTGGTTGAATTTGCATCATTGGTTGAAGTTGTAGCCGCCATAGCTACCCCTAAAAGGGATTGCAAAACTAATGGGATGACAATAATTTTATTCAATTGCATCATATTGTATAACTCGCATTAAGTGTAAAGATATTGTTTGATAAGTTTGATTTTCCTTGGTATTCGTCATAATTTGTATTTGTATAACTGATACCCACTGATGTTTTAGGTGTTGCTTTGTAATTGATACCTAAATTGATTTTTTGATGAAGGATATCTTTTGAGTTATATACACTTGCACCTCCATCTAAAATTCCTGTTTGCATTTTTCCTTGAAAATATCCAATATTAAAAGTAAATTTTTTATAATAAATACTATCTTTTAACTCTCCAAACAAATAGCTTTTACTATATCCATTTTCATAGTTAAGTGTGATAGAAGCATAGTTTGAAAAATATTGAAAATAGTGAAGGATGCCACCATTTAGAGCAAGTTGTGTGATATGGATAGAGCTGTTATTTTCATTTAAATCTTTTCCATTGGTATAATAACTATAAAATAAACTTCCACCATAATTTATTTTTGTGAGTCTATTTTTCCATTTCCATTTATTAAAGTTTGTAAGAAATGTGACACCATTTTGTAAATCAGTATCTGTGGTTGTATTGGTATGGATACCAACTTTATAGGAGTGGTCTAAAAAGTATTTTGAATAACTCATTGTATATTCATCTTGGAGAAGATTTTTTGTGTTGTATTTATATCTTATATCTGTATGTGTGTAGGTAAATTCCATAAGATAAGATAAAGTTCCACTACTGATATAAATTCCATTTACACTTCCACTATCTTTAAAAGATTTTGTATCTGCATCGATATACACGCTAAAAGGAGCAACAGTTATCACTTCTGAAAAGAGTGATGTGGTAAATACTAAACTAAAAAAAATAGATTTTTTCATAAAAACTTCCTTTGCTTATTTAATTCTAAGGTATATGATTTGTTAAATCGTTGATATGTTATATCAAATCCTAATTTTTTAAGTTTTGATATATAAACACGCAACACCCCATCATTTGCTATTTGGGTTCGCTCAAATATCATCTCTTTTGAGACTGGTTTATCAAGATAAAATAATAATAAACTCAGTAGATTCACTTCTGTTGGTGAGAGTTTTATCTTTTCATTTTGCTTATAAAGTTGTTTTGAATCAATATGATAATAAAAATCTTTATAAGTTATTATATTATTTTTATGCTTAAATAATTTTTTATATTGGTATTTGACTCGTGTTATGAGTTCCTCCTCAACAAGAGGTTTTGCTAAATAATCATCACCAATAATAAATGCTTTTTTTAGATGAGCAATATCATAATATTCATCAATAAAAATAAGAGTTGTTGTATCTTCTGATTCTCTTAATGCAAGTGCAACATCATAATAAATATAGTTCATAATGTAAAGGTCATAATTGTTTGTATAAGTAAGGTTATAAATATCTTCACTACTTTTTGCTACATCTACAATGTATGAGGAAAAAGCAGTGTCTATAAGATAAGAAAGAGAAGTATCACACAAAAGTATTTTATACATTTAAAATGTCTGTGTGTGTACTAAGATATTATTTGGGTCTAAGATAAGGATATCTTCGTAAAGTTTTTGAAGATATTTATTGTTTGTTGCTTTATAAATGATAGCTAATTGCTCCAAATATTTCACATCAGTTGGATATAACGCTAACATTTTGTTTGTAATATCTTGAGCTGTTTGATATTTTTTTTCTGCAATGAGTGCTTTTATCATATAGAGATTTGCATAATAGTTATAAAAATCCACTTTTAAAAGCTCTTGTGCAGTGATTTCAGCATCATTATATTTTTGTGTATCTAAATAGATACGAATAAGACCTAACTTTGGGTCAAGTGCATAGGTATTGATAAGGGAGGCTTTTTTATAATATTTTACAGCATTTGCATATTTTTTTTGTAAGTAAAAAAGCCATCCTAAACGAAGGTTAAGTGTATAACCATTTGGATATTTTGAATATAAAGGGGATAAAACTTTTATCGCCTCTTTATATTTTCCCATCTGTTCATAGTTATATGATTTAAAATAATCTTGTTTTATTTTTTCAGACTCTTTACTTGCAAAGGCAAGAGAAGAAAGAAAGAGTAAAAAAAATATTATCTTCATGAAACTTTCCTTAGTGAAATATTTTTGTATTCTATTTTTACATACCCTTTTTGCATTGGGGCTAAAAATGCTTTTCCATATTGTGAAGAGATTATACTCTCTTTTAATGTATATTGTGAATGAATTTTATAAAAATCTTTTTTGATAGTTGAAGCTAATTCAATAAAGATTTGTTGTATTTTTGTTTTTAAGAGATAAATAGGAAGATAATCATCATAAACAACCTCTTGTGTAGAGATAAAAGGAAGTCTTGGAGCAGTGATAAAGAACCATTGAAGATAAGATGATTTTCCTTCATAATTATAAAAATAAAACTCTGTTGTGTTGTTATAAAAGTAGAGTTTGTTTTCTTCCTCATCACACAAATAAAACTCTCCAAGTTCATTCATTTCTACTTGAAATTTTATCTGTTTGATTTTTTTATTATCTTCATACACATCATAAACAAACACATCATCTAAAATAAATAAAAAACGAGAGCTTATACTCTTGTCATTGACAACTGCTGTAATATCTTCTTCCTTTTTTGGAAGAGCATTAAAGTAAAGTTTTTCATCTTGAAGATATTGACTAAAACTAAATTTTCTTGTAAAACCGCCAATAACTCCTACATCTTGTACTTGGATATGGATATGTGGTTCTGGTGAATATCCGCTATTACCACATTTTGCTATGATTTTATTAATAGTTACATATTCTCCAATTTGAACGCTACAAGAGTATTGCATCAAATGGCTAATCTCTACATAAAAACCAAGGTCACTTTTAATAATAATATAGTTTCCCCAGTTATTAACTCTATCTACCTCTCCAATAGGATTATCAACTAAATCACTTCGAATATCAACAATATATCCATTTACAGGAGCAAGAACAGACTCTCCAAAAGCATAATAATCTTCTAAAAAAAGTCCCTCATTTTTATATGTCAAACCATTTTGTTTTTTTACAAAATCGTAAGCATATTTAAATTTTCCCTTATGTGTCCATTTCCCATCAAATGCTTGATAAACATTCCAAGTTCCAGAAAAAGGGGGAGCAATTTTTACACCAAAATCCCCAAAACGAAAAATCTTACTAAGATAATTTGTCAAAGATTCTTCAGGTGATGCTTTGATATTGATATTAAATTCTTTATAGTACATCAAAGAAAGCATAAAGATAAATACAATAACAGTAATATTAAAAGGAAGGGTAAAAACAGGAATAGAGTAATAATTAAAAAGTGTACTAATTGCATCTGTTAAAACAACACTCATAGTAACTCCAGCAAGAGCTAAGATAAAGTTTTTGAGTGTTGGTAATAAAAAGATTCCACACAATGCAATAGCTACTAAAATATAATTAAAAGCATAAGGGTCGTGGAGTGCTTGATAGGAAGAATCAAGTAAAAAACTATGTATCATCACTCCAAAATAAAATCCAGAGAGTGCCATAATTGCGATAATTCTTGAAAAAAAGAGTACCAAAACAAACATAATAAGTCCAGCAATATTAGAAGGAAGAAAAAAGATAGTTCCAAATGATTTGAAAAAAGAACTTATGATGAGTGGTAACTCTATATCAAACATTGTTGCGTGATTCATCAATGTAGATAATAAACCAGAATATTTTAAAGATGCCAAATATAAAAACATAGTTACAATAGAAAATGGCAAAGAAAGGATAGGGATTTTATAGATGCTAAAGAGTCTATTGAGCATAAATGAGAGCATAAATGTAAAGGATGATAAGATAGCAATAAGTACAATGCTAATTAAAGAGGGACTAAAAATAAATCCAATCCCCATCCCAACAAGTAAAGAGTTATAGATATAAAACCCTTGTGCTAAATATTCCTCTTGAAAGTCTAAATATTCAGCAAATAAAATAGCAAAAAACACAGCAGCCAATCCACTAATGGCTACTGATGGATTAATAAATGTTGTTGCAAGGAGAATCATCCCTGCATATTTATTATCTAAAAAAAGGAGAGAACTATATGGCTTTATGGCACTATATACAAGAGTCTTATAGCGATGAATCATCTATTTGTTATACCTCTTTGTATGTAACTGTTTCTAAATCGTCAGCATTTTTGATAATTCTTGCTTCTCCATCTGTATCTATCATCACAACAGCTGGTTGATAACGGATAAATTGCATTGCTTGTGTTACATTATATGCTCCAACAGGAGAGAGTGTTACAACTGTTCCTCTATCAAGTGGTGGAAGCATAAGATTTTCTTCAATTACATCGATATTCATACAAAGTGGACCATTTAAAAGTGATGGTTCATTTTCACCTTCATAGTGTTTATCAAGTTCAACATTGTAGTTAAACCAAGTTGATGTATAAAGTAAATTTACACCAGCATCAAGGATGTACCCTTTTCTTCCATCAGGAAATCTTTTATATCCGTGAACAGATGTAAGAAGGTATCCAGCTTCATCAATTAAAGCACGACCAGTTTCAAGATAAAGTTTTGGAAGTTTTTCACTTTTATTGAGCTCATAAATTGCATTTGTAATTGCTTCTGCATAATCATCAGCAGTTGGAACAATAACATCAGCAGATTGATATACCCCTTTGAGGTTTGATTTTGAAGCAAAACCACCACCTAAATCGATATAGTCAATCACGGCACCAAAATCTTTTTCTACTTGTTCTTTGAGTTGCATAATTTTTGTTGTTGCAATTTTATATGCATTTGCATCAAGCATAAATGTTCCAATGTGTGAATGAAGTCCCATAAGTGTAAGCTTTCCACCATCATACATTCTTTTAACTGCATCATATGCTTCACCACTCTCAAAGTTAAATCCAAAACGGCTCCATTGAGGATAGATTCCAGTATCCATATTGATACGAATTGCAACAGGGATAACCATATCAAGTTCTTCTGCAATTTTTTCTAAATCATTAAGTTCAAAAAGGTTATCCACGTGGATTTTTGCACCCTCTTGTACTGCAATTTTGAGATGTTCATAAGGTTTATATGGACCATTAAAGATGATATTTTTTCCTTCAATTCCTAATGATCTTGCTTTTTGGTATTCAAACTCACTTACAACTTCAGCAATAGAACCAAGGCTATGAAATACTTTACAAATTTCATTAAGATAGTTTGTTTTATAACTCCATCCAAACTGCACATCAGGATAACGTGAGCTAAATGCTGTATATAAAGTGTTGTATTTTTCCTCAATTGTTCTTTGAGAAAAAACAAAAACAGGACTTCCAAATTTTTCTGTAAGTTCACGAACACTAATTCCATCTATCTCTGTTCTAATTTTTTGTGTTTTTACAGGACTTCCATATTTAGAAGTCATTGCAAAGTCTATTTTGTTGATTGTTGGTTTTTGATATTGTTTTTTTGACATTTTAGAGTTCCTTTGTTGATAATAATTTTGTAAAATCTGTAAGATCTGTAACAAGTTCACCAGTGTAGCGAACATACATTTTATTTTGTGGATAATCAAGGATAGGTTCTATCTCTTTTCCTTCCATAATATCTACAACCATTTGAGGTAAATTCACCCCAATTTCTGTTGCAAAATACACCCAAGCTGGAAAACGTGGATTGATTTCAATCATATAGACATTATTCATATTCACGATACATTCAAGCTCAAAAGGACCTTTCCATTTTGTGTGTTTGACAAAATCTTTGGCAATTTGCATCATTTTTTCATTTTTGATAGTAATTCCAGTCCAAATCTTTCCAATGCTTGTTGTTGTGAGTTTTTTGATAGTAACAGCACCTTTAAGCTCCCCTTTTCCATCTCCAACTCCAACAAGATTTAGCTCTTCACCACTTACAACTTCTTGCACTAAAACAGGAAATCCCCATTCATTAGAAATATCATAAAATTTCTGAACAGCTGTATCAAAATTATGTGCAATGTATGCTTTGTAATAATTTCCCTTAATCATAAGTGGAAAATTTGATTCTTCTGTACATTTTGCAAGTTCTGAAATACTACTTATCTCATATGTTTTTGGATAAGTCATACCAAGTTCTTTAGAAAGAGAATCAAGTTTATTTTTATTTCTAAGTTCAAAATTCTCTAATGTTGGAAGACAAAGTTTAATCCCCATTGCTTCTATTTCTTCTTGATATTTAATATAAAGAGGAAGCTCTGCATCAAGATTTGGGATGATTGCATCAAGCCCTTCATTTTCTTGAATATATGTGAGTCTTTTTTTGAGTTCTTCTAATCCAAGTGATGGAAAAGGCATAAGATATGTCTTTTGTGTCATTCCCATATAATTTCCCGGTTCATTTGGGTCATAAGAAAGACCAATGATGGTATTGTTTTCTTGGATACTTTTGATAACTGGAATCCCCGGTGCTGGGTTGTCTGTATTGTTTAATCCACTAACTGCTATCTTCATTATGCTAAACCATACACTTTAAGTTTTGCGATAAAATCACTTACATCGATAAAAAGCTCTTCAGCAGACACATCATATGTTTGTGTGAGTGAATTGACAATTTCATCTTTTGATTTCCCTTGTTGGAGTAAAACTACGATATCTTTTGAGACATCATTGAGTTGATAACTATTTCCCATCATAGGGTTAAATGCTATGTTATTTTCATCTAATACTAAATTTTTTACTATATCCATTTTTATACCTTTTATTTAAATTCTTATAAAACTATATACCAAAGTTGTTAATGAAATGTTAAAAAGATTTCATCGCTCTTTGGATATCGCGTTTCATATCTTTTTCTTTTAAATCGTGACGTTTATCGTGAAGTTTTTTCCCTTTTGCTAAAGCAATTTGTAATTTTGCAAGGTTTCTATCATTAAAATAGAGTTGTAAAGGAACGATGCTATATCCATCTCTCTCAACTGCTTTTAAAAGTTTTGCTATCTCCTTTTTATGCAAAAGAAGTTTTCGACTTCTTCTTTCTTCATGTGCATAAAATCTATGAGTTGTGTCTAAAATTCCAATATGAGCATTAAATAAATAGGGTTCATTTTTCACAAAACGGATAAAACTATCTTTTAAATTTACACGTGAAGCACGGATAGCTTTAACTTCACTCCCTTGTAAAACTAAACCAGCTTCAAATTTTTCTTCAATAAAATAATCATGATATGCTTTTTTATTTTTTGCTATTGTTTGTCCCATTATTTTTCCTTTATTGTAAAAAAACTGCTTCCACTTCCACTAAAATAGTATCCATCTTTGATATAATTTTTTAGTTGTGGATAGACCTTTAAAGCAGGTTGTAAAAGGTCATTTGCTTGATATAAAGAGTACTGTTTTAAAACCTCTTTTGAAGGGGTTGTTTTGAGTTTTTGTATTTCTTGTTGGGTGATTGGATTGTAAAAATACTGACTATATGTTTGATATACTTTTGGAGTGCTTATTTCTATTTTTGGAGTATAAGTAATGATATGAAGTGGTGCTTCTTCAAATGGTTCTACAATTTCCCCAATGCCACTGACATTGGCACTTTGATAGTTATAGATAAAAAATGGTACATCAGCTCCTACTTTGAGTCCAATGTCTGCGAGTTCTTTTGGAGTAAGTTTGAGTTGGAGAATTTCATTACACATATGCAAATAGGTTGCAGCATCACTACTTCCACCTCCAAGCCCAGCAAAAGCAGGGATATTTTTTGTCACACAAATGGCATATGTTTGCATTAATTCTTGTAATTTTTGAGAGTTAGTTGCTTTAAGAAGTGCTTGATAGGCTTTATAGATAGTGTTTTGTTCTACACTACAACTAAAATCTCCTCGTATCTCAAAATCATTATGCTCTTTTTTTTCAAAATAAAGTTCATCATAGAGTGAATTTACACGGACAAATCGTGAGATAATTTCATGATAATCTCCCCGTTTTCCTGTTATTTTTAAAAAGATATTGACTTTTGCATATGCTTTGTATTTTTTCATAAAAAACCTATTTCTTTAAAATTTTACTTAAAAGATTGATATTATCAATATCTACCTCTTTTTTTGAAGCGGCGATATTTGCATCTTTTAAATCTTCTAAGAGTTCACTTCTTACAATAGGTACACTTGAAGGTGCATCAATTCCAAGTTTTACAACCCCTTTTTCAATAGAGATAACTTTGACAACAATCCCATCACCAATTACGATGGATTCTCCTAATTTTCTTGCTAAAACTAACATATATCTACCTTATTGAGTTCATATTTTACTTTTTTATTTTCTATTGTAATAATAGAGATAGTTGTATCATTATCTATCCAGTAATGTCCATCTTTTTGTATAGCAAAATCTGCTATATCAAGCACTTTTCCATAAAAAATATTCATAGGGTCCCCATAATAAGTGTTTCGTGGAATATCTAAAACCTCTTTAATTAAAAGGGATTTTTCATTTTCATAGACAAATACCCCTTCACGTAAACGTTCCAAAGCACTCAAACTTCCAAACTCTATTCCAAGCCTTGAAGCAATAATAGCTCCAAGAGAGCGGATATAGGTTCCTTCTGAAACAGTTGCTTTAAATGTAACAAAAGGGTGCATATAAGAGATGAGTTTGATATCGTAAATAGTTGAGGTGATTTTTTGAAGTTTTACCTCTTTATTTGCTCTTGCAAGGTCATAGGCTCTTTGTCCATTGATACTTTTTGCACTAAATATAGGTGGTTCATATTCTAATTCTCCTTGGAGTGATTGGAGTACTGTTTGTATTTTTTCCTCTGGTAAAGGGGGCAAAATTTCTACATTTTCTATCATTTCACTATCTAAAGAAGCACTTTTTGCTCCAAGCCATAATGTGGCTTGATATGTTTTTGGAGTTTTTTTTAAAAAACGAAACAGTTTGGTATAACTCCCAAATCCTACAACCAAAACCCCTTTGGCAAAAGGGTCAAGTGTTCCTGTAAATCCAGCTTTTTTTACTTTATATTTTCTTTTGAGTTTGGATAAAAAACCATTTGAGCTAATATGTGATGGTTTATATGCGACAAATAATCTATTCATTATAATTTCTCGACAAAAGAAGCAAGAATCTCTTTTTTCATTCCTGCAAAATTGATAGTGAGTTTAAACTCTTTTCCACTTTTATTTACACCAATAATACGACCAGCACCAAAGATTTTATGTCGAACAAGATCCCCTTTTTTATAAACGATATTTTTTTCCATCTTAAGTGAACCAGCACATAGTCCTGCTTCATTTAAAAATCGACTTTTATCAAGATTACTTCTTCTTCCTTTATAAAATCTACTTCTTGCGTGAGAGAGAGTGAGAGTATCTTTTGCTCTTGTAAATGCAACATATCCAAGTCTTCTTTCCTCTTCTAAATTATTTCCCTCTCCAAGGAGTGGCAAAAATCCCTCTTCCATACCAATAAGAAAAAGATGTTGAAACTCTAACCCTTTTGAAGCATGGATACTCATCATATAAATTGATTCCCCTTCTACTTGGTCTTGATCGCTTTGGAGTGTGAGTTCATTTAAAAATTCATCAAGTGTTGCTTCTGGATTTGTTTTAATAAAATCTCGAAAAAGACCATAAAATTCATCAATATTAAGATTTTTTTCCTCCTCTTCAGGTGTTCCTTTATAGATATCTTTAAGATGAAAAGTATCTTCTAAAATATCTATAAAATTATAAAGAGATTGTTTTGTTGTTGTAGCAACATACTCTATATCTTTTATAAACTCTTTGAGAGTTTGTGTATTTTTCTTTTTAACAAGTGCAAGGAGTTCTTCTTGAGAGACTGTTTTGAGATACTCAAAAAGGGATTGGTTTTTGTTGTAAGCTTCAAGTTCTATTTTTTCAAGTGTTGCTTTGCCAAGACCTCTTTTTGGTTTATTGATAATTCTTTTAAGAGAAAAATCATCATGAAAATTTGTTAAAACTCTTAGATAAGAGATGATATCTTTAATCTCAGCACGGTCATAAAATCGAAGTCCTCCAACAAGTTTATAATTAATTGCAGCTCGATTAAGCCCCTCTTCAATAGAACGACTCAAAACATTCACACGATACAAAATAGCAATATCTTTTGCTCTAACTCCACTATCTAAAAGTTTTTGAATGGAAGAGGCAATTTTTCTTGCTTCTTCATTTTCATCATTTGAATTTAAAACAACAACATTTTCTCCATCACCACGTGTTGCAATAAGCTTTTTTCCTAATCTAGAACGATTATGAGCAATAAGTGCATTAGCAACATCTAAGATTGGTTTTTTTGAGCGATAATTATTTTCAAGTTTAAATACTTTTGTTTGAGTAAAATCTTGGTCAAATTCTAAAATATTTCGTATATGAGCTCCCCTCCAGCCATAAATACTTTGGTCATCATCTCCAACAACACAGATATTATTATGTGCAGTACAAAGTTTTTTAATGAGTTTAAATTGAAGTTCATTGGTATCTTGATATTCATCTACCATAATATATTGATATTTTTGGGAGATATTTTGTGCTAAGTCTGGGTGTTGTTCTAAAAGTTTATAAGGCAAAGCAATAAGGTCATCAAAATCAACAAGATTATTTTCTTGGAGATATTTTTCATATTTTTCATACACAAGAGCAATTTGTTGATACATAAAATTCTCAGTTTGTTTGTAGGCATCATCAGGTGTTAAAAGGGAGTTTTTATAGCGTGATATCTCACTTGCAATGAGTGATGTTGTAATTTTGTTATTGAGTTTTTTTAAAATCCGTTTTTTATCTTCTGTATCAATTACTACAAAATTATTTTCTCTTCCTAAAAGGTGGATATGAAATTTTAAAAATAAAAGTCCAAATTTATGAAAAGTACATAAAAGGGGTGGATAAGAGTTATTATTTATCATTGCTAAAGAGCGTTCTTTCATCTCTTTTGCCGCTTTATTTGTAAAGGTGAGTGTGAGTGTATTTGAAGCGGGTATGCCAACTTCTTCTATCAGATATGCCAAACGTGAAACGATAGTAGTTGTTTTTCCACTTCCAGCTCCTGCGAGGATAAGGACAGGTCCTTCTGTTTGTTTGACTGCTTGAGCTTGTGCATCATTTAAGTTGTTAAAAATTTTTCCCATTTATGTACCATAGTTTTTTTTAATATTTAGAACTTATTATAACTAAAAAGATATAAAAGAGTAATACTATTGCAATAATTATAATTATGAGTTATAATTTTAATTATGAATATAACTTATCAGGAATTATTATGCTTAAAGATTTTTCAAAACTGCAAACTTTTTTAATGGTTGTCAAAGAGCGAAGTTTTTCAAAAGCCTCAGCAAAGCTTGGGATTTCACAGCCAGCAGTCACACAACAAATTAGATATATAGAAGATTATCTTGATACTCAAATAGTACAACGAAAGAAAAATGGTATTTTATTAACAAAAGAGGGAGAAGAGCTTTTAAAAATAGCAAAAAAACTTGAAAGAGCTATCATTAATAGTGAAAAAGAGTTATTGCGTGTAATGCATAAAGAATTAACATTTGTTATTGGTGCTTCGAATGCTATTGGGAATTATGTACTTCCAAATTATCTTGGTGTGATTAAAGATTTAATTAAAAATGAGGTTGTTTTAAATGTTGATTTATCATCAATCATTGTAGAACAACTTGAAGATAAAAAAATAGATATTGCTTTGATTGAATCTCCTGTTTTTCATGATGATATGATTTATAGAGAATGGATAGAAGATGAATTGGTTGTTTTTTCAAATCAGCCACTCAAAAAAGTATTGACACCAGAAGATTTAGATGGATTTGATTGGATATGTCGTGATGAAAATTCCCATACAAGAAAAATAACAGCAGAAGTATTTGAAGAGATTGGTGTGCAGTGTAGTAATTTTAATGTACTTGGAATTTTAAGCAATCCAACTGCTATTAAAGAGACTATTTTAAATTCAGATAAAACAGCAAAAAGACCTCTTGTTTCTATTATGTCTCGACATGTAATTAAGCACGATATTAAAAACAAAACTCTTTTTGAAGCAAGATTAAAAGGGAATAAAATTAGTAGAAAATTTTACATTGCATACCTTAAAGAGAAAAAACACGACCCATTTGTAGAAAATATTGTTAATTATTTGTTATCACTTAATCCCAAAGTACACTAACACCATACTCTTTATCTAAAATAATGTGTTTGGTGTAAGATATTTTTTTTCCATACTTTTTACTTATGAGCTCCACTTCGATGGAGCCATTATTTAAAAGTTCTCTTATCTCTTTATATGTTAGCCACTTGCCATAACGAGCAAGAGCATTTTGCCAAATGCGAAAAGAACAAGTCGCATCACTGCTAAGTTCAAAAAACTCTCCATCTTCTGTAACCCATTTTGCATTTGAACATACATAGAGTTTAACTTTTCTTCCACCTACATTTTTATCTCTTACTTCAATCATTCCAGAATTGCAATAGGGGCATTTACCTAAAATCATTTTTTATCCTTTGGTATAATTATAATAAAAAAATGAAGGTTTTTATAAATGAGCTTTTTTCAGTTTCTAATGTTTTTAATCGCTGGATATTTTGCTTTGAAAATTTATGAGCATATTCAAACACTTAAAGACCCACAAGAAAAACAACCACCACAGCCAAAAGAAAAGATAAAAAGAGATATGCTTGAATCTGTTTTTTCATTTGAAGAGTTAGTACAAAAAGCAGATGAAGCTTTTGAAAAAGGGGATGAACAAAAGGCTTTATTTTTATTGCAAGAGGCAAAAAGAAAGAAAGTTGATGAAGAGGTTTTATTTAAGATAGGGTATCTTTTGGACAAACAAGGCAAAGAGAGTGAAGCGATGTTTTATTATCAAGAAGCATTAAAAATAAAAGAGGAATATTTTATCCATAATGCTATTGCTTCTCTTTATAGAAAACAAAAAGTGTATGATAAAGCAAAAGAGCATTTAGAAAAATCATTAGAACTTGATGGAAATAATGCAGTAACATATTATAATTATGGAAATCTTTTAGTGGATATGGATGAAAAAGAAAAAGCAAAACAGATGTATCAAAAAGCTTTAGAACTTGATAAAACATTAACAAATGCCAAAGTAGAACTTCAGAGATTAGAAAATGAATAATAAACAAAATAGATTAGCAGTGTTAATTGATGCAGACAATGCGCAACCAAGTGTGATTGAGGGGTTATTAGGGGAGATTGCTTCTCATGGTGTGGCAAGTGTTAAAAGGATATATGGAGATTGGACAACAAATCAACTCTCAGGTTGGAAATCTGTTTTATTAGAACACGGCATACAACCCATTCAGCAATTTTCTTATACCAAAGGGAAAAATTCTACAGATAGTGCGATGATTATTGATGCAATGGATTTGTTATATACAAAAAACTTTGATGGATTTTGTATTGTGACAAGTGATAGTGATTTTACACGACTTGCCGCAAGGATACGTGAAGATGGACTTTTTGTTTTTGGATTTGGTGAGAAAAAAACACCTCAAGCTTTTATGAGTGCTTGTGATAAATTTGTTTATACTGAAAATTTACGTGTAGAAACAAATGAAGATATTCCACCAAAAAGGATAAAACTCAAAGATATCAATAAAGATAAAAAAGTGCTTCGTATGATGCAAGGGGTGGTTGAAGATGTTGCTGATCTTTCAGGATGGTCATACTTAGCTACTGTTGGTAATATCATAGGAAATAAACTTCCAGATTTTGATCCAAGAAATTATGGATATCGACAGCTTACAGAACTTATGAGAAGTACAAATTTGTTTGAATTTAAAGATGATGAGATTACAAAACAAAAGTCAATGTTTGTACGATTAAAAAGAGATAAAAAAATAAGAAAATAAGGAATATATGTGGAACAGTATCAAAGTAAGTTTCAAAAAGCAATCACACATACTTTTTATGAGAAACTCTCTCTAAAAAACAGGGAGTTTCTTCAAAAGAAAGCTTTTGAATATAAACTATCACACCAAGAGGTAAAACAACTCATCGATATCACACGAGATTTAGAGCTTTGGGATGAAGGAGATTTAAAAGATTTATGGGAAGACCATCCCCAAAAAAAAGTTCTTTTAAAAAGGGTTCGTGATAGATATGAAATACTTCGTCAAAAACCAAACTCTTATAAGAATTTTGCAGTAAAAAATATTCCACAAGAACAAAAATTTTCTTTTGAAGTAGCAAAAAAAGAGGGATTTGGTTTGGGGCTTTGCCCTGTGGCCAGTGAAAAAACAAGATGTTGTAATCTTTTGACACTTGATGCTGTGGAGAGTTGTGGATTTGATTGTTCGTATTGTTCTATTCAGAGTTTTTATAATCAAAATAAAATCACATTTGATAGTGATTTTGCAAATAAATTAAAAAATTTACAACTTGATAAAAATAAAACCTACCATATAGGAACAGGGCAGAGTTCTGATTCTTTGATGTGGGGAAATAGAGAGGGGCTTTTAGATACACTTTTTGATTTTGCAAAAAAAAATCCAAATGTTATTTTAGAATTTAAAACCAAATCAAGCAATATAGATTATCTTTTAAATAATGATATTCCTAAAAATATTTTACTTACGTGGTCACTTAATACGCAAACAATTATAGATAACGAAGAACATCTTACAGCTTCTCTTGATAAACGGATAGAATCTGCAAGAAAAGTTGCCAATAAAGGTGCAAAAGTTGGATTTCATTTTCATCCTATTGTAGAGTATGAGAACTATTTAGAGGAATATCAAGCAATTTATGAAAGATTGCTTGATGAGTTTGACCCATCAGAAGTAGCACTTGTGAGTTTTGGGACACTTACATTTATCAAACCAGTTATTAAGCAATTAAGAGGGCGTGATTTTCATACAAAAATTACACAAATGCCATTTGAAGATGCAAGTGGAAAAAGCTCCTATCCAGAATCAACAAAAATAGAGATGTTTGCATCAGCATATAAGAGTTTTACCCCTTGGCATAACAAAGTATTTTTTTACTTATGTATGGAAGAACACTCTTTATGGGAAAAAACTTTAGGATATCATTATGCAACAAATAATGATTTTGAGCGAGATATGATAAGTTCTTATTGTAAAAAACTTGGTATCCCCTATCTCTTTTCCTAAAAGCAGTTATTTGCTTTTAGGTTTGGGAGTTTTTTGGTTTAAAAATCGAACCAAAATCATTCCAGAGAATTTCTTTTTATTATAAAATTCTATTCTAAAAGTAGTTCCTTTTTTATCGATAGAAAATCGTTTTATGATATTGGATTTTTTGATTTTGATATCTGTTTCTTTTTTGTTTTTTGTAACAAATCCTATCACATTGACTCTGTATTTTTTCGAATCTTTTACTAAGAAATTATCTTTTACATCGATGATAGAACCAAAGGGATACTGACTGACATTTCCATCAATTGCAATTTTTACACTATCATTTGAATCATCATAATTTATATATTCAGGATGAAGAAAAGTAAGTTTTCTATTTCCATATTGGATGAGGTATTTTCCCTTTTTTTGTAGGATAGTTACAAGAGGATTTGTTGCTTGAAATTTTATTTTTTTATCTTTTGTAATTGGAAAATAATACAAATCATTTCTTAAATTTGTCAAAGGAAGTGTGATTTTATTGTTATAAAGGGAGATAAATATACCATTGTTAATGACATATTTTACTCCTGCTGGTGTAAGTTTAAAATCTCTTGAATACTCAATGTTCATAATTTGCATATATTTTTCTAATGCTAAAAGATGATAATATACACGCTGATAAGTTGGTAACTCTTTACTTGCTTCATTAGCCAATGCGGCTTTATTGTTTAATACAGCAAAGTAAGAGAGTGTTTTTTCCATCTCCTTATCCCCTTTTGCAGTATGGGTGTTGTGGATATGGTATTTGTCTTCTTCTTTAAGGAGATGTGCATTGATATGATCTACAACGCTTTTAGCAATTTTTCCTAAATGTCCATATTTACTTGTATTGAGTTCTGATTGGTCAATAACAGAGCATTGTCCCCAAGTGTATGGAGAGTGTTTTTTATCGATAGTTTTTGGACGAAAATAGCCACTGCCATCGTGAAGATTGACAATCAATGTTACATTTTTATCTGTAATAAGTGTTTTGACTTTTTGGATTAATGGGTATTCAGGATCTTTTTTTGAAAGAGATTTAAATTTTCTATTCATATCTCCATAAGGACCTCTACTTCTTTTAATAATACTATAAAAATTAAGATTTGGAACAATCCAAAGAGAACCTTTTTTTATTTTATAATGTGTAGCTAAAATAGAAGCTGATAAAAAACCACCCGGTTCATCTCCTTGAATACCACCAAAAACTAAAAGAGTATCATTGCTATCTTGACCTTTTTTGATGACATCAAAATCCATAATAGGTTTTGTTGAAGCAAATAGATTGCTTGAAAAAAATATTAATAAAATCTTAAATAACAGTAACGTGCCACGGCTCATATCTTACCCCATCTTTATTGTTTTTTTTGTATCGTATGTGAACATAATCTAATTTTATCATCTCTGCAAACTCTTGTGTAGTTGCAAAATCTGCTGTGAAGTTTCTTGCTCCCCAACCTATTTTTCCCACATCAAAATCACTAATAGTATGATATGAAGCAGATGGTGGAGCAAGACTTACTGTTGCTTTTGTCATATTACCACCACTGTTATAGATTTTATTGACATAAAGGCTAAGCTGTTTTATCACATTTCTAATACCAGAGGTTAATTTTAATCTATCTGCACCAATATCATTAATAATTCTTTTATAGTCCTCATGGGGTTTTCCTTTAAAGAGGTAGTGTCCTGTATGTGGGATTTTTACTATCTCTTTTTTTGGAACAACATTGTCTATATTTGTACAAGTTTTTTTCCCATAAAATCCATATTTTGTTGCATCTTCATAAAAAAGTCTATCGATAAAATTGAGTTCTTTTTTTGTAAATGCTCCAATAGCTGGATAGTTTCTTGCATAAAAAAGAGCATCTTTGTAGGAGATGATATTAAAATGGGCATACCCAACATGGCGTTGGAGTCTTTTTAATCTTTTATTGATGCTAATGATGAGTTCAAACTCTTCTCGTGAGAGATAAAAGTCTGTATCATTAGCCATCAAATCACTTGTGACCATAGGAACCGATGATAAATACATCAAAAATTTTCTTCTATTCATAGTCCAATTATATCTTATTTTTTCTAATTTAAGCTTATTTAAAAAAGGAGTGGGTATGATGAGAAAAAAAGGTTTTTTATGGAACAAAATGAGCATTTAGAATTAGGAAAAATAAATAGATTAAAGATAGATAGATTTACATCACCCGGGGCTTATTGTGTTGCCAAAGATGACCAAGATGTTTTACTTCCAAATCAATATCTTTTAGAGAATATGAAAGAGGGTGATTTGGTTGATGTATTTTTATATACAGATTCTCAAGATAGACTTGTTGCAACAACACAAAAACCTCTTGCTATGTTAGATGAAATGGCATTTTTTGAAGTAGTAGATATTACCCCTTTTGGAGCCTTTGTTGATTGGGGATTACCAAAAGATTTATTGGTACCAAAAAAATTGCAAAAAACCCCTTTTGTATTGGGAGAAAAAAGATTTTTAAAAGTGATTTATGATGAAAAAACTCATCGTTTAGTTGCAACTGAAAAATTGGGAGATTTTTTAAAAAAAAGAGTTAAAGGACTTAAACCATATCAAGAGGTTGATATTGTTATATTTGCAAAAACTCCTCTTGGATTTAAAACAATTATCAATGATACATACGAAGGACTTTTGTATCATAATGAGATTTTTGAAGAGATAAAAGTAGGAGATAGCAAAAAAGCATATATAAAACAAATAAGAGCAGATGGAAAGATTGATTTAACACTTAAAAAAGCAGGACAAAACAGTGCAAATAAGGTTTTAGAAATTTTACAAAAAAATAATGGAATGATGCCATATAATTATAAAAGTGATGCAAAGCTTATTCGTGATACTTTTGGACTGAGTAAAAAAGATTTTAAACGCTCTTTAACAACCCTTTTAGAAAAAGGGAAGATAGAAGTAAAAGATACAGGGATATATCTCGTATCATAAAACCTTTAAAGGTTTTATTATTGAAAATCTTGAAATATTTTTGGTTCTGGTGCTACAAATTCCATCCCTAAAAGTCGTACTTTATGTGCATGAAGCATAACTCGTTTTGCACTTCTTCCACCATATTGTTCATCACCAATGATAGGATGTTCAATATATCTAAGATGTGTTCTGATTTGGTGGGTTCTTCCATGGTGAATGACACAAATCACTTTTGTTTTGCCTCCACTTACAATATCAGGTGTTACCTCTGTGATTGCAGGTTTTCCTTTACTTGAAACATTAGAATACGCTTTATTATGTTTTTTTGTTGTTAAAATTGGTCTATCTATTACAACAGGCTCACTTAAAATCCCTTCAACCCATGCAATGTACTCTTTATAAACATTATCTTTTTGAAACTCTTTAATCGCTTTTTTTCGAAATGTTTCATTTTTTACAAGCATTAAAACACCACTTGTTTCACGATCAAGTCTATGTAAAAGTACAGCTGGTTTGAACTGTCTTTGAATTTCATCTGAATTAATATATGCTGGTTTATCCACTACAACAATATCATCATTTTCAAAGATAATGTGAGGTTTTTCTATCTTTATCACTCGAAAGATTGTTTTTTCATCAATTTCTGCTCTTGCTATGACAACTTTTTTATTTCCAACATAAACTAAACCCCTATCGATGAGAGATTTTGCTTGAGAGTTTGATATTTTTTGCTGTTTTGCTAAGACTTTGTATGCTTTATCTTTTGCCATTTTATAAATCCTTTAAATTTTGTATGATTGGTTGAAGATTTATAGTTTCTTCAACGATAGATGGTGGGAGTTTTTTTGTTTGCAAGAGTGCATCATAGAGCTCATTTGGTGCAACATATTGGACATTTTTTACATATTTAAACAACTCTTTTTGATGAAAAAAATGTTTTCCTGTAATGATTTTACAGTGAAAATGGGCTGGTTCAAGAGGATTATGCCCTCCAACATCTTTTTTAAATGCTCCTCCTAAGATAGCAATATCACTTATTGCATAGATATTATTGAGTTCTCCAAGCATATCTATAAGGATAATATCACTGCAAAAATCTTTTTGTGATGAAAACTTATGAAAAGAGCAATTTGCTTTTTTTGCATAATCTTGTATGAGTTCATAGACCTTTTGAAATCTTTCTGGATGGCGAGGAGCTATGATGAGTTTTGCATCAAATTTTTTTATATATTGTAAAAAAGCTTGAAGTATTATTTCCTCTTCTGTTTCGTGTGTACTTCCAGCTGTAATGACTTCACAAGAAGGTTTTTGGTAGTGGTGTGTTATTTTGATATCATTTGCTAATTTGATATTGCCAATCACTTCTATATTTTTAGCACCAAGGGCTAAAAAGCGTTTTTTATCAATCTCACTTTGTGCATAAATGATAGAGACATTTTGTAAAATTTTTTGATAAAACCAACGAAATTTGAGATATTTATTCACACTATTATCTGATATTCTTGCATTTAGTAGTATGATTTTTGTCCCTTGTAATGAGGCTGTTAAAAAAAGCATATACCAAAATTCAGCTTCTAAAACAACAAGTACTTTTTGTTTTTTTATCCAAAATGGTAAAAACATCTCATAGGGCAGATATCTTACTTCTGCAGTATATTTTTTTGCCTCTTCATATCCTGTTTGTGTGATGGTTGTGATTTTGATATCTTGATTATCAAGATGTTGCAAAAGAGGTTTTAATGCTCTTGCTTCTCCTAAAGAACAAACATGAAACCAAATACCATTTTCCTTTTGAAAAGGTGAAAAAGAGAAAAAACGAGCTGGAATTGATTGTTTGTATTTTGGTAAAAAAGAGAGATAAAAAAGAAATGGCAGTGCTAAAATGTATAGCACTACACTAAGAATATAGTAAAAAACAGTAAAAAAGGACAAGTTTATGCTTCTTCACTCTCTACTTGGCTTTTGATATAAAGGATACGACCACAGTGAGGACAAGTTGTTATCTCTTCCCCTTTGATAACTTCTGCATATGTTTTGTCATTGATAATCATATGACACCCCATACATGCTTGGTCTTCTACTGGAACAACTGTTGTATTTTTTGCCCAACGACGGATTTTTTGATAAAAAGCTAAACCTTTTTGATTGATTTGTTTTAAAAGTTCCTCTTTTTTTAGAAATACTTCTTGTCTTTCTTGTGTAAGTCTTTCTAATTTTTCATCAACTGCTGCTTTTACTTTTTCTAAGTTTTGTGTGAGTTCTTCTAATTTTTCTTTTGCTGATTGGATTTGTTCTTTTTTGAGTTCGATGATTTTTTCAAGTCTTTCAATCTCTTCATTTGCAAATGTGATTTGTTCTTTTGCAATCTCTTCTTCAAGTTGTAAAGATTTGATTTCACGCTCTGTCTTTACATCTGCACTTTTTTTACTAATCTCTTCAAGTTTTTGAGAGAGTTCTTGGAGGTGAAGCTCATTTTTTGCTTTTTTTTGTTCCTCTTCTTCAATCTCTTTTGTGAGATTTTCTATATCTGATTGGATACTTTTTGTTTTTGCAAGAGCTGCCTCATACATATCATTTGCTTCTTCGATTTGTGGTTCAAAAGCATCTATCTCTTTGTCAATTTGTGCAAGTTCGATAATTTGTCTTAGGTGTTTATTCAACTGGGTTCCTTTTTTAGAAATGGTGTATTTGATATAAAAACTTTACTTATAGATAAGTAAATGGATTTTCTGATTGTGATATTATAACTTCTAAACCTAAATTTTTCAAATGGTTTTGAAGGATTTGGGCAAAAAATACTTCACTTTCATAATGTCCAATATCTATTAAAGAGAGTTTTATAGTTTTTGCTTCCATTGCATCGTGGTATTTTATATCCCCCGTTAAAAAACAATCAACATTATGTAATTGTCTCATAAGTGAACATCCAGAACCTGTTGTAAGGGCTGCTGTTTGAATGATGTTGTGTGCTTTGACTACTTTTGTATAAGAGAGTTGAAAAGCCAAAGATACTTTTTTGGCAAAAGTTTCAAAAGGTTCATTTACTTCTAAATAAAGGATAAAATCCTCCTCTTTGACAATTTTATATCCTAAAATCTCAGTTGCTACAAATTTATTAAGGTGTGTTTTATCAAAATTTGTATGCATTGCAATATGTGAGATATTTTTAAGTACCATTTTTTGTAAAAGATTTGCAGGATATTTTGTATAGTTGAGTTGTTGAATCCCTTTTATCATCAGTGGATGATGTGTGATGAGGAGTGTATTATTATCAAGAGTATCAAGGAGTTTTTCATCTACATCTATACTTAGTACAATTTTTGAAATCTCTTGGTTTTTATTGCCAACTAACAATCCAGAATTATCCCACGATTCTTGAAGTTCAAAAGGAGAGAGTGTATCTAAATAAGTAAAAATATCTTGTAATTTCATATGTTGCCTTTTTGGAAAATTATACCCACCAAACCTAAATAAGCAAAGAAAAAGCCCCTCTAAAGTATAATGGCAAAAATTTAAAAAAGGTATTTTTATGTTTGATACACTCACTGACTCATTTACAAATGCTATTAAAAAAATCCGTTTTCACGATGATGAAAAAGCGCTTACTAAGGCACTAACAGAACTTAAAAAAAATCTTTTAAAAGCAGATGTTCACCATAAAGTAGTCAAAGAGTTAATCCAAAAAGTACAAATAGAGACAAAAGCAAAAGGGATTGGAAAAGACCAGTTTCTTGATGCTTTACGTAATGCTTTATATGAACTTTTAGAAGTTGGAGGCAACAAAGGGTTTGTATTTGCACCAAATCCACCAACAGTTATTTTGATGACTGGTTTACAAGGTTCTGGGAAAACAACTACAACGGGGAAATTGGCACTTTATTTAAAGAAAAAACATAAAAAAGTTTTGATTGTTGCAGCCGATTTACAACGTTTAGCCGCAGTAGAACAACTTCGCCAAATTGCATCTCAAATAGATGTAGAACTGTATGAAGATGATGCAATAAAAGACCCAGTTGCAGTCGTTTCATCTGCTTTAGAATATGCAAAAAATAAAATCTATGATGTTATTTTAATAGATACAGCAGGTCGTTTGGCAATTGATGATGAGTTGATGGAAGAGTTATCTCAAGTAAAAAAAGTAGCAAATCCAAATGAAATTTTTTATGTAGCAGATTCACTCACAGGGCAAGATGCTATTAAAACTGCTATCACTTTTAAAGAAAAAATAGGGATTGATGGAGTTATTTTAACTAAATATGATGGTGACTCTAAAGGGGGAGTAGCACTTGGCCTTTCTTCTCAAGTAAAAGTTCCGCTTCGTTTTATTGGTAGTGGTGAGAAGATGGATAATTTAGAAGTTTTTATCCCTGAGAGAATTGTAAATCGTTTGATGGGATTTGGTGATGTTGAGGGATTAGCAGAGAAAACTGCTGATGTTATTGATGAAAAAACAGCAAAAAAACTCACCAAAAAGATTAAAAAAGGGCAGTTTAATTTTAATGACTTTTTAGAGCAAATGGAATCATTAAAGAAAATGGGTTCTATGAGTTCACTTATGAGTATGATTCCGGGTATGGGTAATATGAGTAAGGCGATGAAAGATTTTGATTTTGATAACTCTAAAGAGATTAAAAATATCAAAGCGATGGTTTCATCAATGACACCAAAAGAGAGAGAAAATCCAGACCTTTTAAATAATTCAAGAAAACAAAGAATTGCAAAAGGGTGTGGTTTGAGCCAAGTTGAAATTAATCGTATGATTAAACAATTTAAAAATGCAAGTAAAATGGCAAAAAAATTCTCAAGTAAAAAAGGGATGAAAGATCTTCAAGCAATGATGGGTCAAATGGGTGGAGCTGGTCAATTTCCTCGATAGACTTAACTAAAATTAAGTAGATGATGGGTATAATCCCACCATCGTTTGACTTCTAAAATAATCCCTCTGTGATTAGAAGTTGTAAGCAAACGCATAAGAGTAAAATCTTTTTTAAAGAGATTACTTGATGAGGCGGTAAGAGGCACAATAAAACATAACACTTATTTTATTCTGCACATAACCCCACAATTTTTTTAGTATAAATAGAAGATATATTTGATATTTTCTATAATTTTTTATAACAAGGAAGAACAATGACAGTAATTAGACTTACTCGTATGGGAAGAAAAAAGAGACCATTTTATCGTATTGCAGTAACAGATAGCCGTAAACGTAGAGATGGTGGTTGGATTGAACTTATTGGTCACTACAATCCAATGGATAAAAAAATAGTAGTTGATAATGAAAGACTTGATTATTGGTTAAGCGTTGGTGCTAAAATGAGCGACCGCGTTAAAAAAATAACTGGTCGTTAATCACATGGTAGCTGATTTTGTCGCAGAATTTGCACGGCTAATAGCATCGTATCCAGATGAGATTAGAGTTGAGGTAAAAGATGGTGACGAAATAATAGAAATTACTCTTTATGCTGATCAAGAAGATGTTGGAAGATTGATTGGAAAAGAGGGTAAAATGATTGGTTCGATAAAAACTGTCATCTCTGGCTGTAAAGCAAAAGATGGATTAAATTATCGTATCAATGTTGAGGCAGTATCATAAAAAAATGAAAAAACAAAAAGAGCCATTACTTCATATTGCTACCCTTGGAAAGACTGTGGGTATAAAAGGGGATATGAAGTTTTATGATAAGAGTGATTTTCCTGAGCAATTTCAAGAGGGAAGTACATTTCTTACAAACCTAAATCAAAAGATTACTCTTGAGGAAGTTGATCTTGAGAGAGGGATTGTAAGGCTTCAAGGTGTACATACTTTAGAAGATGCCAAACGATACACAAATGCAAAACTTTTAACAACAAGAGAAGAAACAAGAAAAAATTGCCATCTTGAAGAGGGTGAACATTTTTGGTTTGATCTTGAGGATTGTGATGTGTATGAAGATGGAAAGCTTTTAGGCGTTGTTTATGAGGTAGAGCGAATTGCTTTGACAAACTATCTTCATATCATAACAGATAAAAAATTGGTAGAAGATGGATATGCCAAACGGTTTCTTTTACCTTATGAAAAACCTTTTGTTTTAGATACTGATATAGAGAAAAAAATCATCACAGTAAGTGGTGCGATGGATATTTTAGAGGCTTCTTAGATGAAATTTAGTTTTATTACCCTTTTTCCAAATCTTGTAAGTGGGTACTTTCAAGATTCTATTTTAAAAAGGGCAATAGATAAGAAGCTTTTAGAGATTGATTATATCAATCCACGCAAATATAGTAAAAACAAACATTTAAAAGTAGATGACACTGCTTTTGGTGGTGGGGCTGGAATGGTGATGACGCCTCAGCCTTTGTTTGATACTTTAGATGATTTATTGCAAAAAGATGAAGATGTGCATATTGTTTTTGTAACTCCTGTGGCAAAAACTTTTTCGCAAAATGATGCAAAAAGATTAGCTAAAAAATCTCATATAGCGTTTGTAAGTGGACGTTATGAGGGGATTGATGAAAGAGTTATTGAAAAGTATGCAGATGAGGTTTTTAGTATAGGGGATTATATATTAACAGGTGGTGAATTGCCATCACTTGTGATGTGTGATGCCATATCAAGAAATATTGAAGGTGTTTTGGGAAATAGTGATTCTTTAAGTGTTGAGAGTTTTGAAACTTTGCTTTTAGAAGCACCATCTTTTACAAAACCAAAAGTGTATGATTCCTTAAGTGTTCCATCAGAATATCTAAAGGGTAATCATAGTAAAATTAGCTCACTGAAGCTTGCCTTGTCTGAAGCAAAAACAAAATTTTTTAGACCAGAGCAATTATTAAAGCATAAAACGAAGGAAACCTTATGAGAAATAAGTATATAGAGAACTTTGAAAAAGCTCAAATAGCAGAAAAAAACATTCCAGATTTTCGTGCTGGAGATACTGTTCGTTTAGCAGTAAGCATTAAAGAGGGTGATAAAACTCGTATCCAAGCATATGAAGGTGTTTGTATCGCTAAACGTGGTCAAGGTACTGGTCAAACTATCACTGTACGTAAGATTGGTGCTAATGGTGTAGGGATTGAGAGAATTTTCCCAATCTATACTGATTCTATTGAAGAAATTAAAGTAATTCGTCGTGGTCGTGTTCGTCGTGCGAAACTTAACTATCTTAAATCTCTTGCTGGAAAAGCAGCACGTATTAAAGAACTTAGAAGAAAATAATCTTTTTCTTTTTTGGAAGAGTTTTCTCTTCCATTTTCCCCTTTTTCTTTTTGTTTTTGCTATAATCTTTTTATGAAAACAATAACAAAACAATTCACATACCTTATCCTTACATTTTTAACATTAGTTGCTGGTTATGCTTATTTGCGTTATGCATATAAAGTTACAGATTCGACTCCTTTTACACAAGAGATTGTACTCATTATTTTAGGAACTATTGCAACAGTTTTTATTACTGCATTATTGTTAAATAAACAAACAGCAGTTGAGATAGAAAAAGAGCAAAATATCAAGTTTTTAGACCTAAAAGCACAAACTTATGAACGTTTACTTGATTTAATGGAGGAGATGGTACATCAAAATAGTATCAGTCAAGAAGATATCACAAAACTTCAATTCATTACTCACAGACTTGCAATTTTTGCTTCTCCGGGTGTTTTAAATGAATATACTAATTTTTTAGATGTTATTTCAAATATTTCACAAGATGGTGTATTGACAAATGATACAGAGATACTCTCTCAGGCACTTGGAAAATTAACTATTGAGATACGGTTTGATTTATTGGGAGAAAATCAAGAAGTAAAAGCATATTCTATTGAGCAAATTAAGAAGATGATTAAGAAAAACTCAGATAGTTCATCACATATTAAAAATAAGTAGCTATTAAATAAAAGTGTGTCATAATCAAAACTATTTTTAACATAGGATGTATAAATGGCAACAGTAGAACTTACAGAAGCAAACTTCAATGAAACAATTGAAAAAAATGATATCGTGATTATCGATTTTTGGGCACCATGGTGTGGTCCTTGTAAATCTTTTGGACCAATTTATGAAAAAGTATCAAATGAGTATCCAAATATTGTATTTGGGAAAGTAAATACTGAAGAACAACAAGCATTAGCAGGTTATTTTCAAGTTCGTTCAATCCCAACAACAGTTATTTTAAAAGAAAATATTGCAGTTTTCCAACAAGCTGGTTTAATCCCAGAAGAGGGACTTAAAGATATTATCAAACAAGTTGAAGAACTTGATATGGATATGGTTCGTCAAGAGATTGAAAAACAACAAGCACAACAACAAGAAAATGCTTAATATTTTTTCTCCCTTTTTTGGGAGAAAAAAATAACTATTTCAATAAAAGATAAAGATTAAAAAACAACATCAAATAAAATCCTATTTGATAGGTTCTTAAAGGGTTTCTTTGTAAAAGTGGAAGTTCTTTTTGGATAAATGGTTTTACTTGGTGAGTATTTTCTAACTCATACATCATCTCACTATAATTTTTATACCGCATATCTTCATCACTTGCAATACTTCTTAATAAGATAGAATTAAGCCAATCTGGAATGTTTTGATTATAAAATATTGCTGGTTTTGGTGGATGAAATGTTGGGATTTGAAAAGGTTCTATCTCCCCATAAGGATAGTGCTTTGTAAGGGATTCATATAGAGTAACTCCTATGGCAAATATCTCAGTAGATTCATTAATAGTTGCTCCATTAAATCGCTCAGGAGCAAGATAAGATGGTGTTCCAGCAATACTATCTATGGAAAAAACCTCTTTAATACTTCCAAAATCTATCACTTTAAAAGAGAGTTTGTCCCCTTTTTTTACCACCATAATATTTTCAGGTTTGATATCTCCATGGACTAAATCAAGTCGAATGAGATATTGTTCCATTTTTAGGAGTGTTTTTGCAAGGGTGATACTATCTTCTATATGGAGTGTAGATTGTTTGAGGTAATTTTTAAGGGTGGTTCCTTGAATTGCTTCCATAACATAATATCGCATAGATCTATTGTTTGGAATAATAACATTTGGAAAAAAATCTCCTTGTAATCGTTTGGCATTCCAAACCTCTTTGATAAAAAGTTCTAAGATATTTGCATCATCTATTGCTTCTAAAGGGGGAAATTTTATGACATAGTCTTGATTATCTTTTTGACAAAGCCAAGTTCTTTTATTTTGTATCAGAGGTTTTTGTAAGATATATCCATCAATATTATCTTTTGCTTTTAAGGTTTTTGGAATGGGGAGTTCTAAAGATTTTAAAATTGCTATTTCATTATTTTCTACAATATCTAAAACAACGGCAGTAGTATCATCTAAAAGATAATCATTTGCTTTTTTACTTGCTTTTTTGACAAGAAAATTTGCTCCAAACTCTATATCTTTTGCTAAAGTTTTTTCATCAAGAGTGTTATAGAGTCCATCACTACATAAAAGGATTTTATCCCCTTTTGTGATGTTGTTTTCAAAGTAGTATATATCAACCTCTTTTTCAATCCCTATGGCTTGTGTTAAAACATTTTCATACCCTTTTTCATCCATTACATGGTCAAATGAGAGTTGTTTGAGGGTATTGTTTCGTTGGATATAAATTCTACTATCTCCAACATTAGCTCCATAAAGGCGATTGCCTTGAATAACAACAAGAGCAAGGGTTGTTACTATCTCTGGTGCATCATAATTAAGAATAGATTCTTGATACAAGATAGAATTTATAGATTGAATAAATGAGCGAATAGATTTTTCAATGCTCCAAGATTTTGGGCGGGTTTTAAAGTTTCTCATAAGATTAGTTGTGACTCTTTTTGCCGCTTGTGCCCCTTCACTTGCACTACCAACACCATCACAAACAATAGCAACAACCAAGTTGTCTATTGTTTGTATATCATAAAAATCATCTCCAGTTAAATCATCTCTTTTTGCAAGTGAAAATCCTGAAGTTTTTATGTTTGTTATTGCCATTTTTATATTCTTCCACCAGCACTAATGCCCCAAGTTGTTCTCCATCTTGTTTTTACCATACTCAAACCAATAAGTGCAACAACAATAACAATGGCAAAGATGATAAACCCTTCAGTATAATCACCAAATGTTCCTTTGGACCAACCAAGTGTTTTAATAAGTGCTGTTCCTCCAAGTCCACCAGCTGCACCAACAAGTCCTGTCATAATCCCAATATCTTTTCCAAATCTTTGAGGGACAAGTTGAAATACCGCTCCATTTGCCATACCAAGATTTGCCATAATGAAAAATAGTACAAAAATAGCCGCAAAAAATGGAAGTTGAATAGCTGCTGTGATAGAAACTAAAACAAATACTGCTCCATAAAAGAAATAGAGTGCTTTAACACCACCAAACTTATCTGCAATACTTCCACCAATAGGTCGTAAAACTGCTCCAGCAAAGATACAAATTGCTCCAAAATATCCAGCCATTACTTTTACATTAGATTCATTTAAAAAATCAAGACCAAATGCAGACATATCTGCTGAGTATGTATTCATAAGATAAACTTTCATATATCCAGCAAATCCTACAAATCCACCAAAACTAATAGCATAAAAAAGAGAAAACCACCATGTATCTTTATCTTGTAATAGTTTGCCATAATCTTTGAGTTTTTTTGGTCGTGCTTGATAGATAGATTTTGGTGCATCTTTTGCTAAAAAAGCATATGCAATAAAAACAATAATTGCCATAATAGCACCTACTCCAAAAACAGCTTCCCATCCCCATAACTCTGCAATCTTAGGAGCAAAAACAAAATCAAGTACCACTCCAATATTTCCAGCACCAGCAATCCCCATAACAATCCCTTGTGATTTTGGTGGATACCATTGTCCAGCTTGAGGAAGAGCCACTGCAAAAGAAGCTCCTGCAAATCCAAGTCCAAGTGCTACAATAAGGAGTTGATTATAGGTGATTGAATCTCCTAAAAGATATGTAAATACAAGCGATGCAATAACAATAGCTTGTGAAGTTAGTGCTGTCTTTTTTGGTCCAAACTTATCAACACCAAATCCAAGTACAATTCTCAAAATGGCTCCACTAAGAATTGGGAGTGAAAGAAGAGTTGCTTTTTGTCCAGCACTCAATATAAAACCTGTTTTTGCAAGAGCCTCTGCAATTTCTGTACTTAATGGTCCTAACATTGTCCAAACCATAAAACTCATATCAAAGTATAAAAAAGCCATCCATAATGTTGGAGTATGCCCTTGCCCTTTTAAGGCTTTAAATCCTGCCATATTATTCCTTTATTTGTGTTGTGATGGAGGAATTGTATCTAAATTTTAACTTTAAAATTGTATATATTTTATACAGAAATAAGAATACTTTTGGACTATAATTACAGCAGAAAAGAGAAGGAAAATGATATGCAAAGATTACAAGAAGCTTTTGAAGCAAGAAATAAAAAACTTAATAAAATAGAGAAGTTAAAAAATACAAAAGACCCATTTGATGCATGGGAAAAATTAGAATTTTATGCACAAAATGGTTTTGAGAGTATTCCTGATGAGGATAAAGGGTATTTTTTAAAATGTTTTGGAATCTATTATAGAGAAAAAACTCCTCAACAATTTATGTTAAAGCTTCGTATTCCAGCTGGATACCTTACTGCACAACAAGCACAAGTAATAGGGGAGTGTGCAAAAGAGTTTGGAAATGATTATATAGATTTAACAACAAGAGCACAATGTGAATTACGATATCTTGCTATTGAAAATATACCAACTATTTTAAAACGGCTTCAAGCAGTTGGAATTAACGCACATCAAACAGGAGTAGATAATATTAGAGGGATTATGGGAGATCCTTTTGATGATTTGGCATTTGATAATATTTTACCATCACACCACCTTATCTTAAAGATGCAAGAGAAATTTTTGATGGATAAGGAGTGGGTAAGTACTATCCCAAGAAAATTCAATACCGCTATTACTGGAAATAGTGTCAATCGATGCAATGTTTTTGTGCATGATTGTTGTTTTGTTTTAGCAAATAAAGATGGGGTGTATGGATACAATATGTATCTTGGTGGAAAAGTTGGAGAAGTTGCTAAGGATGCCAATATCTTTTTAAAAGATGAAGATGAGGTATTAAAAGCATTTGATGCAATTACAACTATTTTTAAACAATATGGATTTAGAGATAATAGAAACAAAAATAGACTCCATTTTCTTATAGAAGCTGTTGGAATGGATGAGATTTCAAATGCAATTAGAAAAGTTGCTGGAGTTGATTTTGCATCACGTGGGATTACTATGACACAAATTGATTATTTTGATAGTGATTTTACAAAAGTAAGATTAAAAGATAATAGTTTTGCAATACACGTTGCTGTACCAAGTGGAATATTTAGTGGAACAGATATGATAAAAGCAAGTATATTAGCAAAAGAGTTTGGTAGTGGTGAGTTACGACTTGATATGGAACAATCTTTTTATATTTTAGGTGTTTATGATGTCAAAACTCTCATAGAAGATCCATTTTTTCAAAAGTTTCCAACCAATAACAGTTATTTTAATCACCAAATAGCGTGTGCAGGGACAAAGCACTGCCCTTTTGGTGTGATTGAAAATAAAAATGATGCCATAGAGTTATCAAAATATCTTTCCAAAAAAGTTCCTTTAAAAGAGAGTAGAATTCGCTTATATTGGTCAGGGTGTGTAAAAGGGTGTGGGATACACGGACTTGCTGATATTGGATTTGAAGGGGCAAAAGCAAAGATTGATGGAAAAGTGGTAGAAGCTGTTAATGTCTCTCTTGGTGGAAAGCTTATTGATGGTGCAAAAGAGGGATATAGCATACTTCGTGCTGTTCCACTTTTTTATGTGAAATATTATATAGAGGAGTTAATGCTTCAATATAAAGCACTTAAAAAAGAGGGAGAATCTTTTGAAAAATTTCATGAAAGAGTGTTGAGTCATTATACAAAAGCATATATTGGTTTTTTCTTACAACTCAAAACATATCTTTCTAAAAAAGGGATAGAGATAAAGCTTGATATTGATGAGATTGAAAAGACAGGACATAATGAAGAGTATGAGCTTTTTTCACTTGGTAGAAAGTTGTATTATAAATTGACAAAACAATCTGCTTTTAAAGAATATGATGGTTATACCAATAAAAATCCAAATGAAAAAATCGAGCCAATTACAAAAATAGTTCAAGATATTGACCCAACTTTAGCTATGATTGTAACAAGAATATTAGATGTAAAAGAAAAAAGAGCTAAAGTTTTTTCTGAATTGGTAGGAGAATTTTCATATGAATAAAAAAACAGTGTGTGCATATTGTGGTGTTGGATGTAAATTTGAATATAAAGATGAAAAGCTCAAACCACTTCGCTCATATCCCACAAACAATGGTTTATCTTGTGCAAAAGGGATATCACAACTTGCTACAATAGATACAAATAGATTAGTAGAAGTAAGAAAAAGAATAGATTTAAAAGAGGAATTTACTACTTCTACGTATGAAAAAGAGTTAGCATTTATCGCATCAAAGATACAACAAACTGACCCAAAAAGGATAGGATTTTATCTCTCTGGACAGATGTTAAATGAAGATTATTATGTTGCAAATAAACTTGCAAAAGGTTTTATAGGGACATCAAATTGCGATACCAATTCTAGAACTTGTATGGCATCGGCTGTTGTTGGTTATAAAAAATCTTTTGGTGTTGATTATGTACCTGTTACAATGGAGGATATTGAATATTGTGATTTGCTTATTTTAACAGGGGCAAATCCAGCAGAATCGCATGTTGTTCTTTTTAATAAGATAAAAAAAGCAAAGAAAAAAGGGCTAAAAGTTGTTGTAATTGACCCACGATATACAGCAACTGCAAAAATTGCAGATGTTTATCTTCCTATTAAAGTTGGGAGTGATATTGATTTTTTTAATCTTTTGGCATTGCGATTGATTCAAGATAATCATATTGATAATGATTTTATTCAAAAGTATGTGAATCATTTTGAGATATTTCAAGAGAAAATTCTTGCATTAGATGAAGAAAAACTACTAAAAGCAATGGAGTTAGATAAAGCACTTTTTGAGCAATTTTATACCCTTTTTTTACAAAATCAAAATATTATCACTGCTTGGACAATGGGGCTTAATCAATCAATCCAAGGGACAGATAAAAATGTGGCTTTAAATAATATCCATATCATTACAGGGAAAATCAATAAAAAAGGAAATGGTCCATTTTCTCTTACAGGGCAACCAAATGCAATGGGTGGACGTGAGGTTGGTGGATTGAGTACAACTTTGGCAGTTCATCTTGATTTTGATGGAGAGGATGGAGAAAATGTTCAAAAAGTAGCACAATTTTGGAAAACAAATAATGTAGCAACACATAATGGACTCACTGCATTTGAAATGATAGAAAAAGCAGCACAAAATGAGCTTGATATTTTAATTATTTGTCATACAGACCCTATTTATCATCTTCCAAATAGACATTTTGTAGAAAAAGCGTTTTTAAATATTGATTTAGTTGTTGAAATAAATGCATATCAAGGAAGTGAAACATCAAAATTTAGCCATATTCAAATCCCAGCTGTACCATTTGGACAAAAAGAGGGAACACAAACAAATCTCGATAGAACACTTACACGTGTTGAGGCATTGTATGATAAAGCAGGTATTTTACAAGATTGGGAGATATTTGCAAAAATTGGGCAATATTTAGGTTATGAAGAGGCTTTTTGTTTTAAAAATACACAAGAGGTATTTTGTGAATATCAAGCAATGACAAAGTTAAGTAAAGCACAACATCTTGATATTTTTCACACTGATTATGAGCAACTCAAAGAGGAACCTTTTGTATGGGGGAAATCTGTGTTTAAAGATAATAAATTTTTTACACCAAATCATAAAGCAAACCTCTTTTTTGTGCAAAATCTTTATCAAAGTGAACAGCCAAGTAAAGAGTATCCTTTTCTTCTTGTAACAGGAAGAACACGTGATCAGTGGCATAGTGGTACAAAAACTGCACAACTTAATATACTTTTAAAACATAAACCATTAGAATTTGTAGAAATAAATCAAGATGATGCAAAAGAGTTGCAAATCAAAAATGGTGATATGGTTGAGGTAAAATCAGCTCGTGGCACATTACAAGCAAAGGCTGTTATATCTTCTATAAATAGACGGACTATTTTTATACCAATTTCTCACAAAGAGGTAAACTATCTCACACCAAGTTTGATAGACCCTTTTTCAAAAGAACCTGATTATAATCATAGTGCTGTTTTGATACAAAAGGTAAAAGATGGATAACAAAACACTCCCGATTTTGTTAAAAAATCAAAAACTCCTTCTCATAGGAAATGGGAAGGTGGCTTCGCACAAAGCAGATGTGCTAAAGAAAAATAATATTGCATTTACACAGATAAAAGAGCATTTTAAAAAGAAACATTTAAAAGGGTATTTTATTATTGTTGATGCAACAGGCAATCCCCAAGTTGCAAAAAAACTTCTTTCTTATAAGAAAAAACATAATGTTTTACTCAATATTGCAAACCTTCCACAACAAAGTGACTTTTATTTTATGGCACTTACGAAAAATGCCCCTTTACAAATTGCAGTTTCAACTAATGGAATAAGTCCAACAGTGGCACAGCATTTTCGAGATAGATGTCAAAAGATTATCCCACAAAATATCGATTTGTATTTGAAAAAGAAAAAGAAAGAGCGAAAGCAAAAACTTATCGATGTAGAAAAAACAAAACACGAATTACAAGCAAAGGTGTATCTTGTTGGGTGTGGGATTGGTGATGTTGAGCTTTTGACAATTAAGGCATTGAGAGTGATTCAAAGTGTTGATGTTGTTTTGATTGACCATTTAATTAGTGAGGAGATTAAAGCTATTATTCCAAATACAACAAAACAAGTTTTTGTTGGAAAAGAACAAGGATATCATTCAAAATCTCAAGAGGAGATTAATGCTCTTATTTTAAAATATGTCAAAAAAAATAAGAGTGTTGCTCGTTTAAAAAGTGGTGATCCTTTTGTTTTTGGAAGGGGAAGTGAAGAACTTTTGGCATTACATAAACACAATATTATTACTGAAGTAATTCCCGGAATTAGTTCTGCAATCTCTGCACCGCTTTTAGCCAATATTCCTATCACAGCTCGTGGTTATGCAAGTAGTTTTAGTGTGGTTTCTGCTCATTTAAAAGGGAATAAAATTAATCTTGCTTGGATTGAATTATTGCAAAAAAAAGAGCATACAGTTGTTGTTTTGATGGGACTTAGTCGTATTAAAGAGATAATGCACGAAGCAAAACGACAACAAATTGCAATGGATAAACCGTGTGCTATTATCTCAAATGCAAGTAGACCAAATCAAAAAGTCATTTTAACAACTTTAAAAAAATTAGAAAAAAAATCAAAAGATGCTCAAAAACCAGCTATTTTAGTATTTGGTGAATGTATTGATTTTACAAAAAATTTATGAGAAAAAGTGATGGATTATATAAAAGATTTACAAAAAATTGTAAAAATCAACTCTTATACAAAAAATAAAAAGGGTGTTGATAGGGTTGGAGAGATATTTGATAGATGGTTTGAGGAATTGGGGTTTTCTTTAGAACTTCATCAAAGAGGAGCAATAGGACACCATCATCATTATAAATCTTTAAAGACAGAGGGGAAAAAACTACTCCTTTTAGGGCATCTTGATACAGTATTTCCAGAGGGAAAATTTGAAACTTTTTTGGAGGATGAAGAGTGGGTTTATGGCCCGGGTGTTTGTGATATGAAGGGTGGAAATATTGTGATATTAGAAGCACTTCGAGCAATATATCAGCATAAAAAAGAGATAACAAACATTGATGTTTTACTTGTAAGTGATGAAGAAACAGGGAGTGATGATTCAAAACTCTTAAGTGCAAAATTAGCAAAAGAGTATGATTATTGTTTTGTGTATGAAGCTGCTGGAAAAAATGAAGAACTTGTGACAGGAAGAAAGGGTGTTGGTACTTTTTTTATCGATATAGAGGGAAAGGCAGCCCATGCAGGAAATCATTATAGTGATGGATATGATGCAAATTTGGAAGCTTCTTATAAACTACAAAAACTTGTTGCTTTAACAGATTTAGAAAAAGGGACAACGCTTAATGTTGGAAAGATAGAAGGGGGTATAGGAGCAAATACAATCTCCCCTTATGCACATTTAACTTTTGAACTACGTTATAAAACAATTCAAGAAAAAGAAAGAGTTTTACAAGAGATTGATAGAATTGTTAAAACATCGTATGTTGCTCATACAAAAGCAACACTTCGTGGTGGTATCCAAAGAGATGTGATGCAAACATCACAAGATTCTTTACATCTTTTACAAAAGATTAATGAGATAGCACAAACAAATATCTCTTCAGAAGAGCGTGGAGGAGTAAGTGATGCAAATATTATGAGTGCAAATGGAGTAATTACACTTGATGGCTTTGGTCCTTTTGGAGATGGAGACCATACAATAAAAGAAAGAGCCAATAAAAAAAGTTTTGAAAATCGCATTGCATTAAGTACAAAACTTTTTGGGTATTTTATAGAAAATAAAAATTTTTAAGGGGAGAGCAATGGCAGAGAAAAAAGTTGGTATTTGGATGTATAAAAATGGTGGTGGAGATGTTATTGAGCAAAAGATAGTTAATCTTTTAAAAGAGCGAGAAATAGATGCCATAACAGGATTAGATCTTCGTTTTGCAAGGGGGTTTAATAATGGGATTGTGTGTAAAAGTACAACAACACAAGAAGATGTAAATATGCTTGATTTGGATTTGTTTTTTTCTTACAATGCAGGAGAACAAACATTGGCCCAAATTTATATGTATGAAGCAGTAGCAAAGTATATCCCTACAATTAACTCTTTTGAAGCATTTGCTTTATCAGAAGATAAATTTAAATCAAATTTAGCCCTCTCACGTGCAGGGGTAAATACATCAGAATTTCATATATCTCACCGTGAAAATCCAGAATATATGATACAAAAGTTTGAAGAGTGGGGAAAAATGGTTTTTAAACCACTTGATGGTTGGGGTGGAAACGGGATGGCACTTTTAGATTCTCGTCAAACATTAGATACACTTTTACCATTTCTTAATCAAACAGATATTCGTCATATCTATTTAGAAAAATTTATCAAAAATGATTTTACAGATTTTCGTGTTGATATTGTAGGTGGAGAGTTTATTGCTTGTTATGGACGAAAAGCAAGTGAAAGAGATTGGAGAACCAACATCACTTCTGGAGGAAGCATTATTTTACGTGAACCAACAGATGAGATTATTGCTATTGCTCAAAAAGCAAGTAAAGCATTGGGAATGGATATCGCAGGTGTTGATATTTTATATGATAAAGAAAAAGAGCAATATGTTGTTTTAGAAGTTAATGGTATCCCAGCATTTGCAACACCAGAACAAGAAGCAATGGGACTTGATTTTAATGATAAAAAGATTCAAAAAATTGTGGAACTTATAGAGAAAAAGATTATGTAAAAGCCCGTTAGGGCTTTACAATTAGAAATCTATTTGTGTTGTAAGCATATAAGATGTTGAATTTGATGTAGAACCTCCATTGGCACTTCCATAGTGGTTTTTATCATCATCATTAATTGTTATGTTTGCAACCCATTCAACATTTTTATTTTGTTTCCATGCCATACCAAGTATTTCTGTAACTTTTGTATATTCTTTTGCACCTTTAGCGGCATCTGGTGTCCAGTTGTCATATTTAGCAAATACTTTATATTGATGTTCATCACCCATACGACCTTCTGCATTAAAAGAGTAACCATCTCCAGCCCCTTGAGAAACTTCACCAGAAGCATCAGCAGTATTTGTTGAAGTTACATACTGAGCAGAGATAAGGTATGATGGTGTATTGTAAACTGTATGGAAACCATAGAAATGTAAGTCATCATCTTCTACTGTTCCTTGAGCTGTTGATGCATAGTGTTTTTGATTTAATTGACCAAAGAATGATGCATCAAGATATGTTGTTTTTTCTGGATGTCCGTGTGTACCAAGTAAATGACCTGTAAATCTCCACTCCAAACTTACACCATTTGAATTTTGTGTGCCATGGTATCCCTCACCATTAAAAATACCAATGTCAGAATCAAAATATTTTGTTCTTGTTTTTGCCATAACCCCATAATCAGCAGAAGAACTAATATGTGCAGAGTTTTTATTCTCGATAAAAACTTCAGAAACACTTCTATATAACCAAGAGTTATGTTCTTCATAATCGTGCCAAGGTCTATGTGCTAAACCAATTTCTAAGCTTGTTGATGGAAGTACTTCATTTAAATTTACATAAGCATATTTTGCTCTTACATCTAAAGAATTTGTATCAAAATTTGGATTATTTTTTACATCAAATGTAACACGATAGTAAGATTTAGGGTCATCTAAAAGATATGCTTTGAGTTGAAAATATCCACGACGAATTTGAAATGCTTGGTCACTTTCTGGTGTACTACCTTGATATGAATCATATTTTGTTGCTTTATACCCAATGAATGCTTGTCCATTAAACTTTAATTTATCAGCATGAGAAAAAACTGGTGTTGAATCTTTTATAGTTTTTACAAGTGTGCGATTTTCACCTGCTTGTGTGTAAAGTTGGCCATTTGCATCTTGATAGAGTTTTAGTGTATCTGCATTGATAGCAACAGTTCCTAAAGTGAGTGCAGTACAAGCAGATAGAACAATTTTATTCATAACGTAATTCCTTTTTTTGTTTTGTTTGATGAAAGTGTAAAATAGTTAGGTTACAATAAGGTTACGAGGTTAAAATGTTATAATTTTTAAAAAAAGAGGAAAACTATATGGAACTTTGTATTGCACTTGATTTACCAACAAAAGAAGCAAATTTAGAACTTATTCAAAAAATAAAAGAGTATGATGTTTGGTTAAAAGTTGGACTTCGTTCTTATATTAGAGATGGAGAGGATTTTTTAAAAGAGATTAAAAAGATTAATCCACAATTTAAAATATTTTTGGATTTAAAACTTTATGATATTCCAAATACGATGGCTGATGCTGCTGAATCAATTATGGGGCTTGGAGTGGATATGTTTAATGTTCATGCAAGTGCTGGAAAAAGAGCGATGCAAGAGGTGATGATGCGTCTTGAAAAATATGAAAAAAGACCAATAGTTTTGGCAGTAACAGCACTAACATCTTTTTCAGAAGAGGAGTTTTCTTATGTATATGAAAGTAGTATTGAGAAAAAAGCAAACCAATTTGCAAAAGATGCAATGGAGAGTGGACTTGATGGTGTTGTTTGTAGTGCTTTTGAGAGTAAATCTATCAAAGCAATTACAAATACAAACTTTATGACACTTACACCGGGAATTCGTCCTTTTGGAGAGGATGCAGGAGATCAAAAACGTGTGGCTGATGTTGCTTATGCACAAGAAGCACTTGTGGACTTTATCGTGGTTGGTCGTCCTATTTATAATGCAAAAGAACCAGCTAAAGTGGTGGAAAAAATCCTTTCATTAATAAATACTTAACATTTCTTTGGATACAATTTCAACCCACTTTACTGTTTTAACATAAAAAAAGAGTATTTTTATCTTTGTATATGATACTCAGATAAAAGTATTGGCAAAGATTTTTTCTTGGCCTAAAAACAGTAAAGCAAAAGATACATTTTATCTTTTGTAAGATCAAAATGAAAAGAGGCTTTCAATGAAAGTACGTGCTTCAGTAAAGAAGATGTGTGATGACTGTAAAGTTATCAAAAGAAAAGGTATTGTAAGAGTTATTTGCAAGAACCCTAAACATAAACAGAGACAAGGATAACCATGGCTCGTATTTCTGGTGTAGATTTACCAAAGAAAAAAAGAATAGAGTATGGTCTAACATATATCTATGGGATTGGTTTACACACTTCACGTCAAATATTAGACGCGACAGGTATAGACTATAACAAAAGAGTTTATGAATTAAACGAAGCTGATGTTGCTGCTATTACTGCGGAAATCCGTGATAATCATATCGTAGAAGGGGATTTACGTAAGAGAGTTGCAATGGATATTAAGGCACTTATGGATTTAGGTTCATATCGTGGTCTTCGTCACCGCCGTGGTCTTCCATGTCGTGGTCAAAAAACTAAGACAAATGCGCGTACTCGTAAGGGTAAACGTAAAACTGTCGGCGCTGCGTAAGGATTTTATAGTATGGCAAAAAGAAAAGCTGTTAGAAAAAAAGTAGTAAAAAAGAATATTGCACGTGGTATTTGCCACATTGCTGCATCATTCAACAATACTCTTGTAACAATTACAGATGAAATGGGTAATATGATTGCATGGAGTTCTGCTGGTTCTTTAGGATTTAAAGGTTCTAAAAAATCAACTCCATTTGCTGCACAAGCTGCTGTTGAAGATGCAGTTGCAAAAGCACAGGTACATGGTATTAAAGAGCTTGGTATTAAGGTTCAAGGTCCTGGTTCAGGTCGTGAAACAGCAGTAAAATCTGTTGGTGCAATTGAGGGAATTCGTGTTACATTTATGAAAGATGTTACACCTTTACCACATAATGGTTGTCGCGCACCTAAGCGTCGTAGAGTTTAAGGAGATTGACTTATGGCAAGATATAGAGGTCCAGTAGAAAAGATTGAAAGAAGATTTGGAGTAAGTCTTAACCTTAAAGGTGAGCGACGTTTAGCTGGGAAATCAGCATTAGATAAAAGACCATATGGTCCAGGACAACACGGTCAACGTCGTAAAAAAGTTTCTGAGTATGGTTTACAGCTTAATGAGAAACAAAAAGCGAAATTTATGTATGGTATTTCTGAAAAACAATTCCGTGCATTATTCGTTGAGGCAAAAAGAAGAGAAGGGAATGCAGGTACAAACCTCATTACATTAATCGAAAGTAGACTTGATAATGTTGTATATCGTATGGGATTTGCATCAACTCGTCGTTTTGCACGTCAACTTGTAACTCATGGTCACATCTTAGTAGATGGTAAAAAAGTTGATATCCCTTCATACCGTGTAAAACCGGGTCAAAAAATTGAAGTGCGTGAAGCAAGTAAGAAAAATGTTCAAATTCTTCGTTCTTTAGAGTTAACAAACCAAACTGGTTTAGCTCCATGGGTAGATACTGATCCTGAAAAAGTGTTTGGTATTTTTACTCGTTTACCAGAACGTGAAGAAGTTGTAATCCCAGTAGAAGAGCGTTTAATCGTTGAGCTTTACTCTAAATAGTCATAAATAAAAAAAGGCGTTTCAAAATGAAAAAAATTAAAACTACTCCACTTGCTCCACAAGAGTTTGAGGTAGAACAAATAGGTGAGAATGAAGCAAACATTATAGCATATCCTTTTGAAACTGGATATGCTATATCTTTGGCTCATCCACTTCGCCGTTTTTTATTAAGTAGCTCAGTTGGGTATGCTCCTATTGCAATTAAAATTGAGGGAGCAAGACATGAGTTTGACTCAGTTCGAGGTATGCTTGAGGATATTTCAGATTTCATTTTAAATCTCAAAGAGATTCGCTTTAAACTTAATGGTGATGTTTCTGAGGCAGAGGTAGATTATAGCTTTACAGGGCCTTGTACTATTACAGGTGCAGATTTAAGCAATGATGAAGTCGAAGTTGTAACACCAGAAGCTGTACTTGCAACTTTAAATGAAGATTCTACTCTTAACTTTAGTATTAAAATTGCTAAAGGGATAGGATATGTTGCGAGTGAAGATACTTATGAAGAATTAGAAGATGGATACATTGCACTTGATGCATATTTTACTCCAGTAAGAAGTGCAACATATAAGATTGAAAATGTACTTGTTGAGGATAATCCAAACTTTGAAAGAGTTATTATGAGTATCAAAACTGATGGTCAAGTAACTCCATTAGAAGCATTTAGAAATGCTTTAGAAGTGATGCATGCTCAACTTGCAGTATTTAATTCTGAAATAAGTGTAAAAGCTCCTACTTCTATTGAGAGAGTAGAAGAGAATCCAGATATTAAAAAACTTACTACACATATTGATAGCTTAGGCTTGAGTGCTCGTAGTTTTAATTGTCTTGACCGTGCTAATATTAAATTAGTAGGTGAGATTGTTCTTATGAGTCCAAGTGAATTAAAAGATGTAAAAAATCTTGGTAAAAAATCGTATGATGAAATTGTAGAAAAAGTGCAAGAATTTGGTTTTGAAGTTGGTGCTGATCTTGCAGATGATGTTGTAACAGCATTAAAAAAGAAAATAGAAGCTTTAGAAGCTTAGTATAGAGGAAAAGATATGAGACATCGTCACGGATATCGTAAACTAGGTCGTACAAGTGCACACCGTGCTGCATTGTTAAAGAACCTTACTATTTCGTTAATTGAACATGGAAAAATTGAGACTACTGCTGTAAAAGCAAAAGAGTTACGTTCTTATGTAGAAAAACTAATCACAGTTGCTACAAAAAATGACTCAAATGCTCATAGAGCGGTATTTGCTGCGCTTCAACACAAAGAAGCTACAAAAGCTCTTGTAAATGAGATTGCTCCTAAATATGTTGATCGTCCAGGTGGATATACAAGAGTAACAAGAACAAGAATTCGCCGTGGTGATGCTACACCAATGGCATTTATTGAATTAGTATAATTTTACTGCTTCAACTAGCAAGTTTTTCTTGCTAGTATTTACTTTAAATCTTCCCTAAAAATATTTCCCCAATAAAGTGAGACACTATGGCTGACATCGCATTTGGTACTCAAAAAATTTCTATTCATAATCCACAACACATTCAAGCTTTAAAAGAGGCTATAAAATCTGGCATTAAGATGATAATTACATCTTCTGAATATCTTCATGGAGATGCAAATCGTGCAGTAGCAGTAGCTTTTAGAGAGTTTGAATATGATGATGTTGCGGATGTTGAGATTGTAAGTAAATTTAGTTATAAAGAAAATGAAGATATCGCACAAAAGTTGAGTGATACACTTAAAGAGCTTGAATTAGAGCAGTTAGATTGTTATATGTTTTATAAGGTTGAGAATCATTTAAGAGATGCATTCCAAAAAGGTATGAATCAAGATGAACGATTTGATTATGTAAATGATATTATTTATCAAGTTTTTGTTGCACTAGAACAAGAAGTAAAAGAGAAAAGGATCAAAACTTATGGGATTGGAAGTGAGAGTTTTGCTTTGAATCCTAAAATGGAGTATTTTTTTCCATATGAAGATTTGATTGCTTTGGCAGATATGGCAGCAAAGAAGGTTGGAAACAAACAAAATAGTTTAACAACTATTGAGATTCCTATTAATCTGCTTGAACAAGAAGGATTAAAATGTGCATCTTGGGCAAAGAAAAATGGTTTACGAGTCATAGCATCAAGAGCATTAAGTGGTGTATATGAAAATCAAATATATCGTCTTGCTTCTTATGATGAGAGTGCAACATATTATAATTATTTAAATGAACTTTTAGAGATTTGTGATAATGAAACTTTACAGTCACTTTATAATCTCATAGAAGAGTTAGATGCAACAAAACATAAGTTTGGTTGGGTGGAAGATTTTGATCATTTTTTCTTTACACAAGCAATTCCTCACATTCAAAAAGTATTACAAGATTTAGATACAGAGTATCAAGAAACAATGATTCAATATATCGATATCTTTTTTGCAGAATATAGAAAAATGGTTGCTTATGAATGTAGTTTAAAAACAAAAAAACTCTTAGATACTCTTGAGATAAAATGCCCATCTTCTTTGCAAGAATGTGCTATTGAATTTTTAGAACAACAAGAAAATATTGATTTTATTGAAATTGGAATGAGAAAACCATCTTATGTAAATGAATTTCTATGATAAAGTATTAGATGATTTATTTTATTATATCTTAAGTCATTTTACTCTATTTTATGATAAAAAAATAAAGGAAAGATATGATTCCGTTTACTGATGAAGAATTGATAGAACCTGTAAAAAATGTAATAGAAAAGATAAGACCATCATTAGCATTGGATGGTGGTGATATAGATTTTATTACTGTAAAGAATGGGAAGGTGTATGTTCAATTAAAAGGTGCTTGTGTTGGATGTGCAAGTAGTGGAAATACTTTAAAATATGGGGTGGAGAGACAATTAAGAATGGATATCCATCCAGAACTTGAAGTGGTTAATGTTCCATTTGGAATGGAAAACGATATTAATAACTTATAAAAGAGGATATGAAAAACTCATGAGTCGTATTAGTAAATATAAAATTTTATCAAAAGCAAAAGAAAATTTTTCCAATCAAAACTATGAAGAGGCGATGAGACAATTTGCTTTGGTTTTAGAAAATTTTCCAAATTCTGATGAAGCTTATAATGGAGTAATCCTATCTGAGATGGCTATGAGTGATGAAAACGGTGCAGAGACTCTTTTTGATTATTATGAAATTTTAAAGAGTGAAAATTTTGAAAATGCTGATAAAGTGATGAAAGATCTTTTAAAAAGTTTAGATAATTCATTAGAAGCATTTTATGAGATATTTCAAGATCCTTTAGAAGATAAAATAGAATCAGAAGATGGGATTGTTTATAGTGATTTAAAAAAGCTTCTTAAAAAAGATGAAGATTTTAAGGAAGTTTTTGAAAACATTATGTTTTCTACAAAAGTGATTATTACAAAAAAAGAGGATTTCATCGATTTACTTGAGCATCTTATCAAATATGATTTTACAGAGATGGCTATGAGTTATTTGGAGAGTGCATTAAATATCTATCCAGAAGATGAAAAATTAGGCAAATTGTTTCGAGAATTATTAGAAAAAGGCAAAAATAATTGAAAATAAAATTACCAGATCAACCATTTAAATATGTCACAGAAAATTCTTTAGAGTGTGATGGAGAGACTGCATTTGTTAAAACAACACAAAATGAAAAATATGTTGAAGATGCAAAAAAAAGGGGAGCTCATTCTATTATTGGTATAAAAGATATTGCACCACTTTTTCAAATAGATAATATTCAAATTGTAGGTATTACAGGAACTAATGGAAAAACCACAACAGCAAGTGCGATATATTCGTTTTTATTAGACCTTGGATATAAAGTAGCGTTGCAAGGGACTCGTGGTTTTTTTATGAATGATGAAGTGATAGAGGGAAAAACTCTTACAACGCCATCTGTTTTAAATACTTATAGACATATTTATCAGGCAGTTGAAGCTGGATGTGAATTTTTTATTATGGAAGTGAGTTCTCACGCTATTGTGCAAAAGAGGATTGAAGGGCTTACTTTTGCTTTGAAAATTTTAACCAATATCACGCAAGACCATTTGGATTATCACAAAAGTTTAGAAGAGTATATCAATGTAAAAAATAGTTTTTTTGCAGATGATGGAAAAAAACTTATCAACAAAGATGAACCAAAAGCCTCTTTTAATTTTTCAAAAGCCTATACTTATGGGATAGAATATCCAGCAACCTATAAACTTATGGCATATTCACTCAATGATGCTACAAGTGGGATTTTACAACATTTTCAAGAGATTGTTCCTTTTACTGCTTCTTTATATGGTTTTTTTAATCTTTATAATCTTTTAGCTGCAATTGGTGCGGTGCATCTTTTAACAGGAAGAAAGTTAGAAGAGATTGCTGATGTGGTTGATAATTTTGCAGGTGTGAGTGGGAGAATGGAGCAAGTAAGTGAGCATCCAAATGTGATTGTTGATTTTGCACATACTCCAGATGGGATGCAACAAGTTTTAAATGCACTTAAAGAAAAAGAGCTTTTGGTTGTATTTGGTGCAGGTGGAGATAGAGATAGAGAAAAAAGACCAATGATGGGAAAAATTGCTGTATCACTTGCAAAAAAAGTTTATATCACAAGTGATAATCCACGAAATGAAGATCCAGAGATGATAGCTCAAGATATTTTAAGTGGAATAGAAGATAAAAGCAATGTTGTTGTGGAATTAAATCGTAAAAAAGCAATCCAAATGGCACTTGATGATCAAGAAAACGATGAAGTTGTGGTGATTCTTGGAAAGGGTGATGAAAACTACCAAATCATCTATGATAAAAAATTTCCATTTGATGATAGAGAGGTTGTTAGAGAGCTTTTAAATCTGCAAAATTAGGACTTCACAGTTAGCAAAAAAAGTAAAGAGATATGAAACTTAAAAAAATACCGTATGGGCTTAGTGATTTTAAAAGAGTTACAACTGATGGATACTATTACATAGATAAAACAAGGTTTTTTGAAACACCTACATCTTAAATAACCCAACACCTTTAAAAAACAGTTTTTATACAATGAAGTTTGATTTTAGTGCTATTGATGCTCTCTTACTTATAAACTTCACAGATAACTCAAAACCCCGCTTCCTAAAAAGATAACTCCCAAAAAGAGAAATGAGGAGATAAAAACTAAGGTGGTTACTGTTTTTGGTTTGCAGTTATAAAGTGAAGCTATGTTGACATTTGCAACTGCTAATGGCATGAGAAGTTCTATAAATATGACCCCTTTTACCATTTTATCTAACTCTAAATTAACTAAAATCACAAATGCCATCATTGGAAGGATGATAAATTTTATATTTAGTATCCAAAGAACAAGCTTTTTATTTATCTCTCTTATTTTGATACCATATAGATAGATACCAAATAAAAAAAGTTGCATTGTCATAGAAGCATATGCACCCATCATAAGGGTATTTTGAATGGTGTGTGAGGGTTTATATCCATATAAACTTAAAAGTATTGCTATAATAGCCGCCCATAAAATAGGGAGTTTTATGATATTGAGCAAAGATGTTTTTGTATCAAAACTTCCACGTGAATAATAAAATACACCAAGAGTATAAACCACAAATACATTCATAAGATTAATAATAGTTGTATAAGGGATAGATTCCTCTCCAAAAATGGCAATATTTATAGGAATTCCAAGATTTCCTGTATTGCCAATAATAGCAGAAACGGTTGCAATGGAGTATTCTTTTTTTTCATAAAAGAGATATTTTGCAACAAATGCACTCAACAAAACAATCACTCCAACAATTCCCATATAAATTGATGGTGCATACAAGAGAGTAATATCAATAGGGCGAAGAAGTAATCCCCAAAATGTTAAAAAAACTTGTAAAAAATAAACATTGATAATAGTGATAGTTTTATTATCGATTTGGTCTTGAAAACTTTTTTTTGCAATAAATCCTATTACGATAAAAAGATATATACTTAAAATTGAAAATATTATTGAACTCATAGTGTTATTATAATATAATTCTGTTATGCAAACGATAGAAAATATAGAAAAAACAATTAAAGAAAATCCGGCGGTGATGGTGTATTTTTCTGCACCAACTTGTAATGTATGTCATGCACTCAAACCAAAACTTCTTCAAGCATTGGAGGAGAATTTTAAGGAGTTTGTTGTTGAGAGTGTTGATATTTCAACAGAAGAGGATATTGCTCCACATTTTGGGGTATTTGCTATTCCTACTGTATTGATATTTTTAGATGGGAGAGAATTTTTACGTAAATCTCGTCATATGAGTGTTGATGAAGTGATGCATGAAATTAAGCGTCCATATGAAATTATGATGTCATAAATAGTGGCAACTGCTCTTAAAGAAATTTATAATGAACAATATATAAAGTTATTATCTTCTTATATTGTTTTAGAATATAAAGATTTTGATGTTGCATCTTTTACTTTAGCTGTTTTTGAACCAAAGTGGTCTTTTAAGAGTCTAAAGGAGAGGATGCGACATATCTCTACAACACTTCATACTTTTTTACCATTTTCCTACAAACAATCTCTTGAGATTTTACAAAATGTCTTTTTACAAATGAATGAGAAAAAATTTGCTTTGGCAAATATGATTTTTCAAGATTTTGTTGAAGTTTATGGGATACAATATTTTCAAATCTCCATAGAAGCATTACGTATCTTTACTGTGCATTCAAGTTCTGAATTTGCTGTGAGAGTTTTTATTTTGCATTATGAAGATGAAATGATGCAAGTGTTACAAGAGTGGGCAAAAGATGAAAATGAGGAGATACGAAGACTTGCAAGTGAAGGATGTCGCCCAAGACTTCCGTGGGCTATTGCTTTGCCACGATTTCAAAAAGATCCATCAAAAATTTTACCCATTTTAGAGATTTTAAAACAAGATCCTTCCCTTTATGTCAGAAAAAGTGTTGCCAATAATCTCAATGATATCTCAAAAGATAATCCACATATTGTCAAAGAGATTATTAGAAAATGGTATGGACAAAATGAAAAAACAGATTGGATTTTAAAGCATGGAGCAAGGACACTTTTAAAAGCTGGAGAGAGAGAAGTTTTAGATATGTTTGGATTTGTTTTAAGAGATGATATTATTCTTACTGCTTTTTCTCTTCCAAAAAGTGTTATGATGGGAGAAACGTTGGAATTTTCTTTTACTTTGTCATCTGTAAAACCTTTAGGAAAATTGCGTATAGAATACAAGATAGATTTTAAAAGACAAAACAAAAGATATCTATCAAAAGTTTTTCAAATTTCACAAGGGATTTATAAAGAGAGAGAAAAAAGTTTTTTTAAATCTTATTCTTTTGCCAAAATAACAACACGCAAATATTATGAAGGAAAACATTTTCTCACACTCATTTGCAATGGTGTTGTTCTTGAGAAAAGGGAGTTTTTTTTATATAAAAGTTAGTTTTTAGATAATGAGTTATATAATTATTTTACTGACTGATAAGTAAATATAAGGAGTTAAAAATGCAAAGTAAAGTAGAAGAGTTTGATAAATATCTTAGAAGTTTTGATTATGAAGAGCGTCAAGATATGAAAATCCAGATGCCAGAGTTGTTTGAACTTTATGCTAAAGGGGAAGCTCAGGTTATTGATATTCGTTTTCATGAAGAGTATGAGGCTTGGCATATTGGTTTTGGAGACCATATTCCACTTAGTGAATTACCAGATAGACTTGATGAAATAGATAAAAATAAAACAATAGTCACAATGTGTCCTCACTATGATAGAGCAGAAATTGCACGGCTGTATTTGAAGTTGCAAGGTTATAATGCACGCTATCTTACTGATGGGATGTTAAAAGTGGTGGATTATTTACGTGGTGATAAAGCACGAGATTATATGAAAAAAATAAAAGGATAATGATAATAATGAAAAATGAATTTAATACAGGATATTTAAGTAAATCAGAAACAAATGTTTTGATGAATAGTGTTTATGAATGGATGATGGTTGGTCTTTTGATTTCAGGATTGAGTGCATTTATGGTAACACATAGTAGTTTTTTACTTCATTTACTTTTTGGAAACCCTTATGCTATTTGGGTACTTTTTTTTATTGAAATTGGTCTTGTGATTGCTATTTCTTCTGGAATAAATAAAATGGATATTTCAACTGCTCGTGTTTTATTTATCCTTTTTTCTATTGTAGATGGGATGACACTTGCAAGTATTTTTTTGATTTATACAGAAACTTCTATTGCTACAACTTTTTTTATGGCGGCTATGACTTTTGGTGTGATGAGTCTTTATGGATACTTTACAGATAATGATTTAAGTTCATGGGGTGGGATACTTTTTGCTGGACTTATTGGTATTATTATTGCACTTGTTGTAAACTTTTTTCTCCAAAGTCCTGCATTTGAATGGTGGATTAGTGTGATAGGTGTGATTATTTTTGTTGGACTTACAGCTTATGATACACAAAAAATTAAGCAGATGGGTGAAATGATGGCAAATGATGATGCACAAAGTTTAAGTCGTGTTGCAATAGTTGGTGCATTGGCACTTTATCTTGATTTTATCAATTTATTTATTATGATGTTAGAATTTTTTGGAAATCGAAGAAATTAAAAAATTATTTTAAGCAATTTTCATTTTTATTTCATTTAAAAACTCTATAATATGAAAAACGAGTTGAAGGAATAAAAAGAATTATGTTTAAAAATTTACTTTTTATCTCACTATTTGGGGTGAGTGCTTTTGCTGATATGATGAGTTTTTATCAAACTGCTGTGAAAAATTTGCAATATGATAAGAGATACATTTTAGATGCAAAAGCAAATAAAATTGCTCAAAGTGCTATCATATATTCCAAATATACAAATTTCAGTGTAGATATAGATTATGTGAAAACTTATGTAGCACATTTGCCAAAGGTATCTGGAAATTTTGATACAACAGATATTATCTTGCACGATACTCTTGATCTTTTTGGAAAAAATGATTATAAAATTCATACATTAGATTTAGAAAACAAAGGGAAAAAAAGTGAGCTTGAGAGAAAAAAAGAACAGCTTTTTATTGCTCTTGCTAATATGATTGCACTCTATAATCAAACTAATGCACAACTCAATATCCAAAAAGAGTTTTATGATAAAGAGTATAAAATCTATAAAAAACTTGAAGTTTTATCTCAAAATGGTGATGTGACAGAGTTAGATATTTTACGTTTGAAAAATACACTAAGTGCTTTACATATCAATATCGTCTCTATGCAACAAAAACTTCTTACAATGAAAGCACAATTACATCTTTATGCCCCTCATCAGATGATACCTCAGTTAAGACAAACAAAACTACTTTATACAAAAAGTGATTTTTTAGATCATAATCCACAAATAACACTCAATAAACTTCATACACAAAAGCTTTTATCTGATGCAAAAGGGAAAAAGAAAAGTTTTATTCCAACAGTTGATGTAAGTATTGCATATCAAAAACTTAATGATCCAACAGGATATGGAGATAATCACTCTTTTGGTATTGCATTGCAAGTTCCTTTAAATGGTGGCAATTTTCAAGAAGCCAAGGCATATAAAGTGATGGCACTGGAAAATGAAAGTAAAAATCAAGAGTATCAAATTCAAAGAGAACAAGAATATCTTCAGTATTATCAAGCATACCAAAATGCAAAAAAACAGCTTGAAGTTTTAGAGCATTCACGTAAAGATTTTGAAAAAAGTGAAGCAACAATACAACAAGCATATCTCAAACAGTATGTTGATTTTAGTACATATTTACAAGTGTTACAACAAACACTTCAGGTTAAAAATCAAATTATTATGATGCAAAGTCAAAAACAATTAGCATTGACTATTATAAATGGTATTGGGAGTGGCAAAATATATGAGTAGTGTTATTGTTTCATGTAAAGAGATTGTAAAAACATTTCATACAGGAGAAGCAGAAGTAAAAGCACTCCAAGGGATAACACTTGATATTTATGAAAATGAGCTTCTTATGCTTGTAGGTCCTTCTGGATGTGGAAAAACAACATTTGTTTCAGTTTTAAGTGGACTTTTAAATTTTGAGAGTGGTGTTTGTGAGGTGATGGGAGAAGATATAAGTGTTATGAGTGATGATGTATTAACGGCATTTCGAGGAGAAAATATTGGTTTTGTGTTTCAGGCTTTTAATCTTTTATCTTCTTTAAGTGCCATAGAAAATGTTGCACTTCCACTCACTGTTAAAAAGTACAAAAGAGAAGAGGCACTAAAACGCTCAAAAGAGATGCTTGAAGCAGTGGGACTTGGTGGCAAAGAAGATATAAAACCAAGTGGACTTAGTGGAGGTGAACAGCAAAGAGTTGCTATTGCAAGAGCATTAATTCACAATCCAAAGTTTATCATTTGTGATGAGCCAACGAGTAGTTTAGACCATAAATCAGGGCAGGTTGTTATGGAACTCTTAAGAAAAATCATAAAAGAAAAGGGTGCGAGTATGATAGTTGTAACACACGATAATAGAATTTATAAATATGCTGATAGAATTGTGCATATGGAGGATGGAAAAATTATAAAGGTAGCTTCATGAAAACTTTTTTTACACTTTTATTTGTTTCTTTGTTGGGACTTGTTGTAGCACTTGGGGTGATATATTATGGTGATATGAAACAATCAGGTAATAATATTGCAATCTCTTCATTTAAACTTCCTTATAAATCATTTATAGCAGGTACAGGTATTGTGGAATCAGGGAGTAAAAATATTGTTATTGGTTCATCAGTTGGAGGAATTGTAAAAGAGGTTGCAATTCAAAGTGGTGATAAAGTTCATAAAGGGCAATTTCTTTTTCGTATTGATGATTCAAAAATAAGTATAAATTTACCTATATTAAAGGCTCAAATAGCAACTGCTTTATCTCAAGTAGAGAGTGCAAAACATCAACTTGATATTATTCAAAAGATGCAAGATGTTTCTGTTAGTATGGTAACTAAAGAAAAATATACAAAACTTCTTGATAATTATAATGAAGCAAAAGCAAATTTAAAATTGGCTCAACAAAAATATAAAGCTTTATTAAAACAACAAAAACTCTATAAAGTGTATGCTCCAATAGATGGAATTATTTTACATTCTGATATTACAGTTGGTTCTTATTTTGCTCCAAATTCACAGGCGCTTGTTTTAGGAAGTAATCACTATAATATAAAAGTAAATATTAATGAATTTGATGCTTGGAAATTTCATAAATGTGCTCAAGCTACTGCATTTATACGAGGAAATCCAGAGCAAAAAGTACAACTTTCATATCTTTATACTATCCCAATGATAAAGCCAAAAACAAATCTTACAGGAAGTCCTACTGAACAAAGTGATACAAGGGTATTACAAATAGTGTATCAAATAAATAAACAGCCAGATTTTCCTTTATATGTTGGTGAAATTCTTGATGTATTTATTCAAAATATAGAAGGTGAATAATGTTTAGAGTTGCCATAGAGATGCTTCTTTATGATAAGATGAAGTTTTTGGGACTTTTAATTGGTGTTACATTTACAGCGTTTTTAGTAACTTTTGCTATGGGGTATTTTGCTGGTTTTATGACACGTGGATTTGCTCTTGTTGATGACAATCCAACTGCAAAAGTTTGGGTGATGGACCCAGCGGTAAGTTCCACAGAAGCAACAATAAATATGAGTAATGCCTCTTTAGATATGGTTCGTGGTATTGAGGGAGTAGAGTATGCTACACCTTTATATCTTGGTGATGTCACAGCAAGATATGCAAATGGGCATTTTCAATCATTTCAAATCATTGGTGTTGATGATACTACTTTAAGTGGTGCACCACAAGGTATAGCCAATCTTTTACATATCCCAAATAGTGTTATTGTTGATAGTGGAGGAACAGAAGGAAAACTTTTGACACCTTTATATAAAAAAGATATGTGGTCTTATGATGGTTCTCATCTTAATGCCCCTACAAGAGAGTTTCGTTTTGGAGATACAATGTTAATTAACTCAAAAAGAGTTGTTGTAGCAGGCATCTCTCACACTATCCCTCGTTTTCCACCAAGACCTCTTCTTTATACAACAATATCAAATTTTAAACGGCTTATTCCAGGAGAGAGAAGATATATTACTTTTATCATGGTACGTCCTGCAAAAAATATAACACCAACAGAACTTGCACAACGTATTACTCAAAAGACACACTTAAAAGCAATTACAGATGATGAATTTAAAAAAGAAACAGTTTTATGGTTTATGATTAATTCTGAAGATGTTGGAGATATGGTCAATATGGTCATACTTGCAATGCTTGTAGGATTTGGGGTAACAGGTGTTATGCTTTATATGTTTACATATGAAAATATTAAACAGTATGCTATTTTAAAAGCAATTGGTGCTTCTTCTAAACAATTACGAGATATGATATTTACTCAGGTTATTGTGAGTAGTGTTGCAGGAAGTGGTATTGGTGTTGGGATTGCTGCGGTTTTAGCACAGTTAATCTCAAGCCCCACTTTTCCATTTCGAATGATGTGGTTTGCTCCACTTATTGGCTTTTTAGGGGTGATGATTGTGAGTTTTAGTGCTATATTTATGAGCCTGCGTCCTCTTAAAAATATGGAAGCAGGGATTGTATTTAAACTCTAAGAAATGCAATAAGTGATGCAGTTACTGCTACATTGAGCGATTCTACACCTCTATTCATTGGAATTTTGAGTGAGTCATTACAATATTGTAAAACATCTTTGCTCACTCCTTTGGATTCATTTCCCAAAACAAAGATAGATTTTTGTGAAGGTTTGATGGTGTAGATATCTTTTTGTGCATAAGAAGAAAGAGCATAGATAGTGGTGTCTTTGAGATGAGGTAAGATATCTAAGAGTGTTTGACAATAATAAATAGGGATTTTAAAAAGTGTTCCAGCACTTGCTTTGACAACAAGTGGGGAGATTTTTGCACTATTTTTTTGAGGCAATATAATCCCATCTACATTTCCAGCCGCACAAGAGCGGATAATCATTCCAAGATTTTGTGGGTTATGGATTTCATCAAGAGCGATGAGTTTAAATGAATGAAGTTTTTGTATCTCTAAAGCATCTTGATACGATTTTGATAAAATATCAATCGCTACCCCTTGGTCTTGTTTTGCATTTTTACTAATTTGGCTAAGTCTTTTTTTATCGTGAAATAAAACCTCTATCCCTCTTTCTTTTGCTAAAAGGAGCATTTTTTTGATTGTTTTATCTGTTTTATTTGAGTTTGCCATATGGAGTTTATAGATATTGATTGTTGTATCTTGTAAAACTTCTAAAACAACATTTCTTCCATATAGTGTAATCATTTTTTCAAAAAAGGCTTTTTTTTCTTTATATGCTTGTGAATTGTCCATTGTATTTTTCCTATATAATATTGTAAATAATTTCAGTTTTATTTTTGATGACTTTTATCTCTTTGATTTGAAGATTTTCAATCTCAAGTTGTTGTAAAGAAGATAAAGAAGTGATGTTATGTTTTGCTATCTCTCTTAAAACAATACCTCGATATGCTTTTGCCCAATGACTCACCGTTTTATTATTTTTTAAAAATTTTAGTGTTGTGTAGTTTTTATTGATTTTATAAAATTTTTCATAATAACCAGCACGAAGATCTAAGATTTCATCTTTGGCTAAATAAAGATCAAGTTGGTAGGAGAACCGCTCTTTATAAAATTTATCAGGAGCAATATCTCCTATATTATTTCCTTGTTTGACTTTATAGTTTGCAATAGTATCACCTCCTAAAATAGGTCCATAGAGATTTGAAAAAATAATGGTGTTTTCCTGTAAAAACTTTTGTTCTCTTTGAGTCATTGTATCATATTGTAAATATTCATAAGCAACTCCACGATATCTCTCTATGGCATACATAAGAGGGGAGGTAAAAATATCGTTTTGATAAGGAAGACATTCACTGTACTTTTTAAAACCAAAGAGTGATTTTATTTGTTCTTCATCTTGGCTTTGAATGATTTGATTGTAGGTCTGTAAAATCTCTTCTCTTGCTTTGTTGGAGCCTAAGAGTTCTTTTGGTGTTGCATTTCCACCACTTTTTTTCCCTTCAGATGGTGAAAAAAGTATCTTTAACATTATTTTCCTTTTTTTCTATTAATAATTATTAGAATTAATGATATAATCAAACTATACTATAAATATGGAGTTTGATATGAGATTATTTTTAGCGATTATAGCAATTTTTGCATTTATTAATGCAAGTGCGAGTATCGGTATTGTAAAAGATGTAAATGGAAGAGTGAAATTAAAAAAACACGATTCTATCAAAAAGATAAGGGTAAAAGTTGGAACAGAGATAGATTATGGGGATTTAGTTGTTACTGCAAAAAAAGCAACTGCCGTTTTACATTTAAAAGATGGTTCAAATATTGTCCTTGCTCCAAATTCGAGCATTTATTTTGGTTCATATACTTCTGCGGAACAAAAAAGTGGAAAAATTTATTATAAAATGAGTTCACGTGATGCAAAACATGCACTAAAAATTAAAACACAATTTGCCATTATTGGGATTAAGGGGACAACTTTTGTGATAAATGAAGAAAAAAATGCATTGGTGTTAAAAGAGGGACTTATTGGAGTTGAGAGTATTAAAGGGGAATTTAATCTTTATAGAAAAAAAGTTTTAGATGAATTTAAAAGTTATATGGCAAAAGAGATGCAAGGGTTTGCTAAATTTGAAAAAGATTCTGGATATGAACCACCAATCAAAACAAAATCTTTTGATTTAACAGCTGGAAAACGGGTTATTTTTGGTGCAGATAATAGAGTAAATGAAGATTTTTTAGATACAGAAGATAAAAAAACATTTTCTATTTTTGAATCTATTTTAAAACGACATTATAGAGAATAATGAGGGAAAAGCTTTTTTATTTATTTGTATTAATACCTATTATGGTATCAATGCTATTATTATATTTTTACAAAGTAGAGCCGTTTGAGAGTTTTTCTTTGACATTTAATGATGTTAACTTTCGATTTCAAGATAAAAAACCACATAAAGATATTGTATTTGTGGCAGTTGATGAAAAAAGTGTCAATAAATATGGACGATGGCCTTGGAAAAGAGAGTATGTTGCAAAAGGTTTAGAACAGTTAAAACAAGCAGATGTTGTTTTATTTGATATGATATTTTCTGAAGCAACAACACAAAAAGAAGATGATATTTTAGCTTCTTCTTTATCAGAGTTAGATAATAGTGTATGTGGTTTTTTTTTACGTCAAAATGCAACACAAGATATTACTGAAGATCAGCTTGATATTTTAAGTGATTCTGCTTTGGACTTTCTTCAATCACAAATTCAACATTATAAAACACCCCATTTTATTTCAGCTCCTTATGCTGAGATAAATATTTTACCAATTATGGAATCGTGTTCTTTTTCTGGAAGTTTTTCAACTGTGCGAGATGTTGATGATAAAATTCGCTTTTATCCAGTAGCAGTTTATTTTAAAGATTTTTTGTATCCATCTTTGGCTGTACAAGGTTTAAGAGCAAAATTCAATAAAGATATTCAACGATTTGATGATAAAAATTTGATTTTAAATGGGTATAAAATTCCTGTTGATCATCGTGGATTTGCAAGGCTTAATTTCTATCCATTAGATTCTTATAATATTATCTCTTTTTTAGATGTAGCAACAAAAAAAATACCATCTTCTTACTTTAAAGGGAAGATAGTCATTTTGGGAATTACTGAAGTTGGTTCTGGAGATATTGCCAATACTCCAATTGGTGCTATTCCTGGACCATTGCTTCATTATACTTTTTTGTCTAATTTTTTAGATGGATATTTAATCAAGCCATCATCATATTATGTCACTCCAGCTTTGATTATTTTTATGGTATTGCTCCCATTTATTTTGGTATTGCTTGTCAAAAGGATTATTTATAGAGTTTTTATAAATATATCTATTTATTTGGTTGTTTATTTTATTGTTCGATATCTTTTTTTACATTTTATGTTGTATATTGATTTGTTTTATCCTCTTCTTTCATTGATTATTAGTTTAGTAGCAGTAGAAGTGATTGCTTTTAAATTTCAAGAAGAACATGGAAAATTTATTCAGGGAGCTTTTTCTTCTTATCTTTCAAAAGATTTGTTAGAGCAGTTGATGAAAAATCCAGATCATTTAAAATTAGGGGGTGAAAAAAAAGAACTCACTATCCTTTTTAGTGATATTAGAAGTTTTACTTCTATTTCAGAATCAATGGATCCAGAAAAATTGATTCAATTATTAAATAGATATTTTACCCCTATGACAAATGCCGTTTTGGAAAATAAAGGGATGGTTGATAAATATATTGGTGATGCGGTTATGGCATTTTTTAATGCACCAGTAGATGTGAAAAATCACGCAGATGCGGCTTGTAATACTGCTTTATTAATGATAAAAAGATTAGAAAAACTCAATAAAGAGTTTAAAAAAGAGGGAATAAAACCTCTTAGAATTGGGATAGGAATCAATACTGCTGAGGTTGTTGTTGGCAATATGGGTTCTGATACCCGTTTTAATTATACTGTGATTGGAGATGGGGTAAACTTGGCATCACGTGTAGAGGGTTTGACAAAAACATATGGTAAAGAGGGAAGTGGAGTGGGTGTTAGCATACTCATTACAGAATTTACAGTAAAACAACTTCAAGGTAATTTTTTATATAGAGAGATAGAACCTGTAAAAGTCAAAGGGAAAGATAAGGCGGTTTTATTGTATGAATTATTATCAAATGATACTATTTCAAAAGAGATAAAAAATTTATACGATGAAGCATTATCAAAATATAAAGCAGATGATTTTGAAGGTGCTGAAAAATTATTTAGTTTATTGATTGAAAAATATGATGATAATCCATCAAAATATTTTTTACCAAAAGTACAACAAAAAAGCCCATGGGGCATACATAAAATGACGACAAAGTAGAAAGAGATGATGAAACATACAGATGATTTAGGTGCAAATGAGATTTTAGAGTTAGTGTTTAAGTATTTAACAAAAATATCAACTTTGAGAGATTTTAATGATATTTTAATTGTTTTAGCAGATATGGGAAAAGCTTTGACATCTGCTGATAGATGTACTGTGTGGGTTGTTAATGATGATAAAACAAAAATATGGACAAAAGTGGCCCATGGGATTGAACCTATTGAAATCCCAATAGATTCGGGGATTGTTGGGTATGCTATTACTCATCAAGAAAAATTAATTATTGAAGATGTTTATAAAGATTCACGTTTTAATCCAGAGATTGATAAAAAGACAGGATATAAAACAAGAAATATGATGGTTATCCCTATGTTTGATAATGAAAATCAAATTATAGGTGCCATTCAAGTTATCAATAATATTCGTCAACAAGGGATATTTGAAAAAAGGGATTTAGAGAGGTTATTATTAGCAAGTACATATGCTGCTGAGACACTTATCTCAGCAAAATTTGCTCAAGAAATTGAAGATACTCAAAGAGAAGTTGTTTTTACAATGGGAGCTATTGGGGAGAGTCGAAGTAAAGAGACAGGAAATCATGTAAAAAGAGTTGCAGAGTATTCAAAAATTTTGGCATTAGCATATGGAATGGATGAGGAGGAAGCTGAACTCTTAAAACAAGCAAGTCCAATGCACGATATTGGAAAAGTTGCCATTCCAGATGCTATCTTAAATAAACCGGGTCGTTTTGATACAAATGAACGTGCTATTATGGAAACACATGCAGAACTTGGTTATAACATGATTAAAAATTCAGAGCGTCCTTTATTAAAAGCAGCAGCTATTGTAGCATATGAACATCATGAAAAATGGGATGGTACAGGATATCCAAGAGGATTAAAAGGGGAAGAGATTCATATTTATGGTCTTATTACAGCAGTTGCAGATGTATTTGATGCTTTGGGTTCTGATAGAGTCTATAAAAAGGCATGGGATGATGAGCGAATTTTTAAACTTTTTAAAGAAGAGCGAGGGAAGCATTTTAATCCTGTATTAGTTGATCTTTTTTTTGAAAACATTGATAAGTTTTTAAAAGTACGTGAAACCTTTAAAGATACATATAAAGAAAAATTAGTAGAAGATAAAAAAATACAAAATGAAATAAAAGTACTTGGTGCTTATGGAACAAAAGCAAATGGATATGGAACAACTGCTTTTTATCTTGATGAAAAAAATGTTATTGATGCTGGAAATCTTTTAAAACCTTTAGAAGTAAATAGTATTGATATTGAAAATATATGGTTAACACATTCTCATCTTGATCATATTAGTGATATTGCACCTATTTTAGATAATTATTTTTCACTAAGAAAAAAACCACTCAATATTATTGGATTACCACAAACAATTAAAGCATTAAAAGAACATTTTTTAAATGATTTTATTTGGCCAGATTTTTCAAAAATAAAATTATTAAATTCTCAAGAGATGGTTGTAAATTATATTGAATTAGAAATTGGAAAAGAGTATGAAATAGGAGAGGGTAAATATTTAAAAGCTTTTTTGACAGACCATACAGTTGCAAGTTGTGGTTATATTTATAGAGTAAAAGATAAAAGTATCCTTATTACATCTGATACATATTCACTTGATACTATGATAGAAGAAATAACAAAAGATACAAGAATAGATGCGATGATGATTGAATGTTCTTTTCCATCAGAAATGGAACAATTAGCAAAAGATTCAAAACATTTAACACCAAAAACATTATTTTTGCAATTAGAAAAGTTAAAAAGAAGAGATTTAGACTTATATATTAACCATATTAAGCCAGGATTTTTAACAAAAATAAAAAAAGAATTAGAACAATACCGCGATAAATGGGGCTATAAAGTGGTAGAAGATGGAGAAATTATAATTTTTTAGAAATTTTTTTCAAAAACCCTTGACATTATATTTTTTTTTGTCTATAATTTCGCCATCAAACATCAAATGCCGACATAGCTCAGTTGGCTAGAGCAGCTGATTTGTAATCAGCAGGCCCGGGGTTCAAATCCTCGTGTCGGCACCATTTGATTTTTGTATAATATTAGAAACAGTGTTAGACCAGAAAAATAAAATGATGGTGAGATAGTCAAGTGGCCAACGACGGCAGACTGTAAATCTGCTCCCTATGGGTTCAGAGGTTCGACTCCTCTTCTCACCACCACTTAAATGCGGGTGTAACTCAGTGGCTAGAGTTCCTGCCTTCCAAGCAGGCTGTCGAGGGTTCGAATCCCTTCACCCGCTCCACTGAAATTCTGGAAGCTGAAGTATAATTTTTAACTACTTCATTATTATTTTTTAAGAATCTAATTACACTAATATTTTTTATTTTAAATTTAAATATAAATTATTCAATTATTGCTTATGGTATCTTTGTGCTTTCGTGGCTCAGGGGTAGAGCACTTCCTTGGTAAGGAAGAGGTCAGCGGTTCAAATCCGCTCGTAAGCTCCATAAAATTTTTTATTTTTTTGATAGATTAAGCAATAATTGAATAATTTTTGGATATAATTCCATTTTAATTCACATATTAAGTCGGAGGACACTATGGCAAAAGAAAAGTTTGAGCGTAATAAACCGCATGTAAACATTGGTACAATTGGTCACGTTGATCATGGTAAAACAACTTTAACAGCAGCTATCACTGCAGTTTTAGCTACTAAAGGTGAAGCAGAGCTTATGGATTATGATCAAATCGATAATGCTCCAGAAGAAAGAGAGCGTGGTATTACTATTGCTACTTCACATGTTGAGTATGAAACTGACAAACGTCACTATGCACACGTTGACTGTCCAGGTCACGCTGACTATGTTAAAAATATGATTACTGGTGCTGCTCAAATGGATGGTGCTATCTTAGTTGTATCTGCAGCTGATGGTCCGATGCCACAAACTCGTGAGCATATCCTTCTTTCTAAACAAGTTGGTGTTCCATATATCGTTGTTTTCATGAACAAAGAAGATATGGTTGATGATGAAGAATTATTAGAACTTGTTGAGATGGAAATTCGTGAACTTCTTGATCAATATGATTTCCCAGGTGATGATACTCCAATCGTTGCTGGTTCTGCTCTTAAAGCTTTAGAAGAAGCTAAAGAAGGTAGAATTGGTGAATGGGGAGAAAAAATCCTTAAGCTTATGGATGCAGTTGATGAGTATATTCCAGAGCCAACACGTGAAACTGATAAAGATTTCTTAATGCCAGTTGAAGATGTGTTCTCAATTTCTGGTCGTGGTACAGTTGTTACTGGTAGAATTGAGCGTGGTGTTGTTAGAGTAGGTGATGAAGTTGAAATCGTAGGTATTCGTGAAACTCAAAAAACTACTGTAACTGGTGTTGAAATGTTCCGTAAAGAGATGGAACAAGGTGAAGCTGGTGATAACTGTGGTATCCTTATTCGTGGTATTGCTAAAGATGAAGTTGAGCGTGGTCAAGTTCTTTGTAAACCAGGTTCAATTACACCACACACTAAATTTACTGCAGAGGTTTATATCTTAAGTAAAGATGAAGGTGGACGTCATACTCCATTCTTTAATGGTTATCGTCCTCAATTCTATGTTCGTACAACAGATGTTACTGGTGCAATTACTTTACCAGAAGGTACTGAAATGGTTATGCCAGGTGATAATGTAAGTATCACAGCAGAATTAATTCACCCAATTGCAATGGAACAAGGTACTAAATTTGCTATCCGTGAAGGTGGTAGAACTGTTGGTGCTGGTGTTGTTGCTGAGATTCTTGATTAATTAACCTTTTTGGTTAATTAGTCAAATCCTGTTAAAGGTAAATAAAAAATGAGAGAAGCAATTCATTTAGGTTGTGAGAAATGTACAAGACGTAATTATCACACAACAAAAAATAAAAAAACTCATACTGAAAAATTTTCAGTGAGAAAATATTGTAAGTTTTGTAAAGAACATACAATACATAAAGAGATGAAACTCTAAGAGTTTCATCCTTTTTGATTTAGGCGTGTAGCTCCAATGGTAGAGCACCGGATTCCAAATCCGGGTGTTGGGGGTTCGAGTCCCTCCACGCCTGCCACTTTAAATATTTATTATTAGTGAAACTTTTGGGTTTTATTCATAATAAATGTACCTATGGGAAATAATATGGATTTAAATACATACTTTAAAAATGCTAAACTAGAACTAACGAAAGTAATTTTTCCAACAAAAGGGCAAGTAAAACAAGCTTATATTGCTGTTATTATTGTTGTGAGTGTGATTGCTGGTTTCTTAGCTTTAGTTGACCTTTTTATGTCGTCAGTAATGTCAACAATTTTAGGCTAGGAGCATATATGGCACATCAATGGTACTCTATTCAAACTTATGGAAGTGATAGAGCAGTAAGAGATGCAATTCTCAATCTTGTGGAAGAGATGGGATTGCAGGATAAAATCGTAGAAGTTATCGTTCCGACAGAAGATGTTATTGAAGTGAAAGATGGAAAGAAAAAGGTTTCTGAGAGATCTTTATATTCTGGATATGTTTTTGCAAAAATTGATTTAGATATAGAGATTCAACATCTTATCCAGTCACTTCCTAAAGTTTCTGGATTTATTGGTGATGGAAATACTCCAACACCATTAAGTGAACATGATATCAATGTTATTTTAGATCGTGTAAATAATCGTGCTGCACCAAAACCAAAAGTATTTTTTGATAGAGGTGAGATGGTACGTATTATTGATGGGCCTTTTGCAAACTTTACTGCTACAGTAGATGAGTATGACCTAGAACACGGAACGTTGAAACTTAATGTTTCTATTTTTGGTAGAGCAACTCCTGTGGATATTTCTTATACACAAGTTGAGAAAATAATTTAAATTCAAATAAAGGAAGAACATGGCAAAAAAAGTTATGGATTATATCAAGTTACATATCGAAGCTGGTAAAGCAAACCCTGCACCACCGGTAGGACCTGCACTTGGACAACGTGGTGTTAATATTATGGAGTTTACAAAAGCTTTTAATGAAAAAACAAAAGATAAAATGGGATTTAAAATTCCTGTTGTTATTACTGTTTATTCAGATAGAAGTTTTTCTTTTGTTACAAAACAACCACCTGCATCTGCACTATTAATGAAAGCTGCTGGTTTAAAAAAGGGTACTGATAATCCTTTAAAAAATAAAGTAGGAAAAATTACTCGTGCTCAATTAATGGAAGTTGTTGAGGCAAAAATTGAAGATTTAAATACTGATGATAAAGAGGCTGCTGCAAAAACATTAGCTGGTTCTGCTCGTTCAATGGGTATTGAAATCGTAGATTAATTAAATTAAATATCATCGACCACAATGATATAAAAGAAAAAGTGGAAGAATTTATAGGGAGAATTTGACAATGAGTAAAAGATATAAACAACTATTAGAAAAATTTGATAAAAACAAGGCATATAGTGTAGATGAAGCTGTAAAAACAGTGAAAGATTTACAAAGTGCAAAATTTGATGAAACTGTTGAGATTGCAATGAATCTTAATGTAGATCCTCGCCATGCTGACCAAATGGTACGTGGAGCTATCGTACTTCCTCATGGAACAGGTAAAAATGTTCGTGTTGCTGTTTTTGCAAAAGGTGCAAAAGCTGATGAAGCAAAAGCTGCTGGTGCTGATATTGTTGGAACTGATGACTTAGTATCAAGCATCAAAGATGGTGTATTTGATTTTGATGTTGTTGTTGCTGCTCCAGATTGTATGGGTCTTGTTGGACAAATTGGTCGTATTTTAGGGCCAAAAGGTCTTATGCCAAATCCTAAAACAGGAACAGTTACTCCAGATGTTGCTAAAGCGGTAAATAACCTTAAAGGTGGTCAAGTAAATTTCCGTGTTGATAAAAAAGGGAATATCCATGCTGGTATTGGAAAAGCAAGTTTTGATGCAGAAAAGTTAGAAGAAAATCTTCGTACTTTTGTTGTTGCAATCAATAAGCAAAAACCAGCTTCTGCAAAAGGTCGTTATATCAAAAATGCTGCTATCTCTTTAACAATGAGTCCAGCTGTTAAACTTGATGTAATAGAATTAGCTGATATTAAATAATCTCAGTAATTTTTAGTGCTTTATTCGTAAAGCACTATAAAGTTACTACTTTGGTAACTGCATTTTATGGACTAAAGATAATGGGGGTGGAGTTTTTTCACTTAATAATCCTGTTTGAAGTGTTGTCCTAGAAAGGAGAAGAATCTATGACAAAGACAAAAAAAGCTGAGATTATCGAAGTACTGTCTAATGAATTTAAAACTGCTCAGACTATCATTTTTTGTGATTATAAAGGTTTGAGTGTTGGTGAATTAGAGAGTTTAAGAAAAGCAGCTCGTGCTAAAGAAGCAAAAGTGCAAGTTGTTAAAAATACTTTGGCAACAATTTCACTAAAAAATGCTGAATTAACTGGTGTCGAGTTAAAAGATACAAATATCTTAGTTTGGGGTGATGATTCAGTTGCTACTTCAAAAGTAGTTTCTGATTTCGCTAAGAAAAACGATAAATTTGTAATCAAATCTGCTTACATCGATAGAGAAGTTGCTGATACTGCTAAAGTTGAAGCATTTGCTAAACTTCCTGGTCGTGAAGAATTACTTGGTATGCTTGCTGCTACTTGGATGGCACCAATTACTAACTTTACAATTGGGCTTAATGCTCTTAAAGAGAAAAAAGAAGAAGAAGCTGCATAAGCTTTAAATAAAATAATTAAAAAAAGGATACTATTATGGCTATAACTAAAGAAGACGTATTAGAATATATCTCAGGACTTTCAGTATTAGAACTTTCTGAATTAGTAAAAGAATTTGAAGAAAAATTTGGTGTATCTGCACAACCTGTTGCAATCGCTGGTGGAGTTGCTGGTGGTGATGCTGGTGCTGCTGAAGAAAAAACTGAATTTGATGTAGTATTAACTGATGCTGGTGCGAAAAAAATCGGTGTAATTAAAGCTGTTCGTGCTTTAACTGGTCTTGGACTTAAAGAAGCAAAAGAAGCTTGTGAAAATCTTCCATCTACAATCAAAGAAGGTGTAGATAAAGATACTGCTGAAGAAGCAAAAGCTGCTTTAGAAGAAGCTGGTGCAACAGTAGAAGTAAAATAATTTTTCTTCTATAAATAGATAGATAGTGCAAAAAAGAGTAGTATCTTTTTTGCATTATATTTGGGCGTTTTTACAATAGGACTTTGTCCTTTTGTAAAAGTGCCCTTATGTCGTTTATAAGCACTGTAAACTTTAAACCTTTCTTGGTTTCATCTACCTAGAGACGTCTAGGTAAGATAGATACTATTGCTTAGTCTTTTAAGATTAAGCTTTTAATTAACAACTCATCGAGGTAGCCTATGTTAAACACTTTATATTCTGGAAATCGTCTTCGTGTAGACTTCTCTAAAACTCCTCAAGAAATTGAAGTACCTAATCTCTTGCAATTGCAACAAAGTTCATATAATAAATTTTTAATGCTTAATGAAAAAGATAGGTCAACAAGTGGTATTGAAAATGTATTTCAATCAGTTTTTCCTATTCACGATGCTCAAAACAGACTAACACTTGAGTATATCGGTTCAGAAGTTATTAATCCAAAATATACAGTTCGTGAATGTATGGAACGTGGTTTGACTTACGCTGTTTCATTACGAATGAAAACCCGCTTAGTTATGTGGGAAAGAGATGAAAACACAAAAGAAAAACTTGGTGTAAAAGATATTAAAGAACAAAGTATTTTTGTTCGTGATATCCCTCTTATGACAGATAGAACCTCTTTCATTATTAATGGTGTTGAAAGAGTTGTTGTAAATCAGCTTCATCGTTCACCAGGTGTTATCTTTAAAGAAGAAGAATCAACAGCTGCTGGAAATAAATTGATTTATACAGGTCAAATTATTCCAGATCGTGGTTCTTGGTTGTATTTTGAATATGATCCTAAAGATATTCTTTATATGAGAATCAATAAACGTCGTAAAGTTCCAGTAACTATTATGTTCCGTGCATTAGGATATTCTAAACAAGATATTTTAAAACTTTTTTATCCTATTCAAACAATTAAAATTGCTGATAATAATTTTGCGATTGATTTTAATCCTTCTGATTATAAATCAAGAGTTTCTTATGATGTTCTTGATCTTGATGGAAATTTAGTTATTGCATCAGGGAAGAGATTATCAACAAAAAAAGCACAAAAATTATTAGATGATGGTTTAAAAGAGGTTCAATATCCTTTAGAAATTTTATTGGATAGATATTTAGCTGAGCCTATTATTGATCCAGAAACAGGTGAAGTTCTTTTTGATACTATGACTCACATTGATGAGGCTAAATTAAGAAGAATGGTTGAAATTGGTGTGAGTGAATTTAAAATTGCCAATGATTTAGCTGATGGTGTTGATAGTTCTATTATTAATGCATTTAATGCAGATACTGATTCTTTAAAACTTTTAAAACAAACAGAAGATATTGAAGATGAAAATGAACTTGCAGCTATTAGAATTTACAAGGTTATGAGACCGGGTGAACCTGTCACTAAAGAAGCAGCTCAAGCATTTGTTAATCAACTATTCTTTGATCCAGAAAGATACGATTTAACAAAAGTTGGTCGTATGAAAATGAATCACAAGCTTGGTTTGAATATTCCTGAATATGTAACTGTTTTAACACATGAGGATATTATTGAATCAGTAAAATATGTTATTAAAGTAAAAAATGGTCAAGGACATATTGATGATAGAGACCATTTAGGAAATCGTCGTATTCGTGCAATTGGTGAACTTTTAGGAAATGAATTGCATAATGGGCTTATTAAAATGCAAAAAGCAATTCGTGATAAACTCTCAACGATGAGTGGTCCAATGGCAGAATTGATGCCACATGATTTGATTAATTCTAAAATGATTACATCTACAATTATGGAATTTTTCTCAGGTGGTCAGCTTTCTCAATTTATGGATCAAACAAATCCTCTTTCAGAAGTAACTCACAAGCGTCGTTTATCTGCACTTGGTGAAGGTGGGTTAGTAAAAGAGAGAGCTGGATTTGAAGTACGGGATGTTCATCCAACTCATTATGGAAGAATTTGTCCAATTGAAACACCAGAGGGGCAAAATATTGGTCTTATCAATACTTTAGCAACTTATGCAAAAGTAAATGAAAATGGTTTTATTGAAGCTCCATATAAAGTAATGAAAGATGGAAAAATAACTTCTGAAGTTGTTTATTTAACTGCAACGCAAGAAGAAGGAAAAATGATTGCTGCTGCATCAAATAAACTTGATGAAAACAATCAGTTTGTAGAAGAACTTATCTCTGTAAGATTAGATGGTGAAATTCTTTTACGTCCTGCAACAGATTGTGATTATGCTGATTTATCGTCTCATATGGTTGTTGGTGTTGCTGCTTCTCTTATTCCATTTTTGGAACATGATGATGCAAACCGTGCTTTGATGGGTTCAAATATGCAACGTCAAGCAGTACCATTACTTAGACCTCATGCACCAATGGTTGGAACAGGGGTTGAAAAACTTGTTGCTCGTGATGCATGGGAATGTGTAAAAGCAAAGCGTGCAGGTATTGTTGAAAAAGTTGATGCAAAACATATCTACATAATGGGTGAAGAAGATGGTGAAATTTATATAGATTATTATTCTCTTCAAAAGAATCTTCGAACAAATCAAAATACTTCTTTTACTCAAAAACCAATTGTTCAAATTGGGCAAAAAGTAGAAAAAGGGCAAGTGATTGCTGATGGTCCAAATATGAATCAAGGGGAATTAGCTCTTGGTGTAAATGCAATGGTTGCTTTTATGCCTTGGAATGGATACAACTTTGAGGATGCGATTGTTATTTCTGAGCGTTTAATTCGTCAAGATGCATTTACATCAGTTCATATTTATGAAAAAGATGTAGAAGCAAGGGAATTAAAACACGGAGTAGAAGAGATTACACGTGATATTCCTAATGTAAGAGATGATGAGTTGGCTCATCTTGATGAAAGTGGTATTGTTAAAATTGGGACTATTGTTAAACCTGGTATGATTTTAGTTGGGAAGGTATCTCCAAAAGGGGAAGTAAAACCAACACCAGAAGAAAGATTGCTTCGTGCTATTTTTGGTGAAAAAGCTGGTCATGTTGTTAATAAATCTCTTTATTGTTCTCCAAGTATGGAGGGGGTTGTTGTTGATGTAAAAATCTTTACAAAAAAAGGGTATGACAAAGATCCTCGTGCATTAGAGATAGAAAAAGAAGAGCGTGATTATCTTGAGCGTGAGCATTATGATCGTTTATTGATGATAGATAAAGAAGAGATGTTAAGAGTCACAAAACTTTTAACAAAAGAACCTCTTATGAGAGATGTTACAATTGGTGATCGCGAATATAAAGCAGGGGAAATGATTAATGGTGAAGATTTAGCTGGTGTGAATCGTTTTGCTATGAATGCTATTGTAAAATCATTTAGTGAAGAGATTCAAAATGAATATACAAAAACAAAAAATTATTTCCAAAAACAAAAGCGTATTTTTAGAGATGAACACGAAGAAAAATTAACGATTTTAGAAAAAGATGATATCTTACCAAATGGTGTTGTCAAATATGTAAAAGTTTATATTGCGACAAAACGTAAACTTAAAGTTGGTGATAAAATGGCTGGGCGTCACGGAAATAAAGGTATTGTTTCTAATATAGTTCCAGAAGTTGATATGCCATATATGGAAGATGGTCGTTCAGTTGATGTATGTTTAAATCCGCTTGGGGTTCCTTCACGTATGAATATTGGTCAGATTTTAGAGATGCACCTTGGTATGGTTGGTCGTGAACTTGGAAACCAATTACAAGAAGAATTTGAATCAAAACAAAAAGATTTTATTGAAAATTTACGCTCAAAAATGATAGAGATTGCTGATGTTGCTGGGATGATGAATGCATCAAAAGTGATTGGTGAGATGGATGATGAGCAGTTTTTAACATATGCAAGAGATTGGGCAAAAGGTGGTGTAAAATTTGCAACACCAATTTTTGAAGGTGTGAATCAAGAAGAGTTTAATAAACTTTTTGAACTTGCAAAAATGGATCTTGATGGAAAAACTGTTTTATACAATGGTTTAACTGGAGAAAAAATAAGAGAGCGTGTTAATGTTGGATATATGTATATCTTAAAACTTCATCACCTTGTGGATGAAAAAATCCATGCTCGTTCAACTGGACCTTACTCTTTAGTAACACAACAACCAGTTGGTGGTAAAGCACTCTTTGGTGGTCAAAGATTTGGTGAGATGGAAGTTTGGGCATTAGAAGCATATGGTGCATCAGCAGTTCTTAAAGAGATGTTGACTATTAAATCAGATGATGTAGATGGGCGTGTGCGTGCATATAAAGCACTCACTAAAGGTGAATTAGTACCAGCTTCTGGTATCCCTGAGACACTATTTGTATTAACAAAAGAGCTACAATCACTTGCTCTTGATGTAGAGATTATGGACGAGGTAGAAGAAGATGAGTAAATTAGTACCAGTTGAAGTAACAGAAGAAAATAGACCAACAGATATCAAACAATTACAGTTTCGTCTTGCATCACCAGAAAAGATTCTATCATGGAGTCATGGTGAAGTAAAAAAACCTGAAACAATTAATTATCGTACATTAAAACCTGAAAGAGATGGGCTTTTTTGTGCAAAAATATTTGGTCCTATAAGAGATTATGAGTGTCTTTGTGGAAAATATAAAAAGATGCGTTATAAGGGTGTTGTGTGTGAAAAATGTGGTGTTGAAGTAACATCTACAAAAGTTCGTCGTACTCGTATGGGACATATTGAACTTGTAACTCCTGTTGCACATATTTGGTATGTTTCATCACTTCCTTCTCGTATTGGTACACTTTTAGGTATCAAAATGAAAGATTTAGAACGTGTACTTTATTATGAAGCATATATTGTAGAATCTGGTGGAGAAGCTTATTATGATGCAGATGGACAAACTCCAGTACAAAAATATGATGTTTTAAATGAAGAACAATATAGAACACTTGTACAACGTTTTGATGCACTTGGATTTAAAGCTCGTATGGGTGGAGAAGTAATTCGTGATTTACTTGATTCTATTGATTTAGTTGATCTTTTTACAAGCTTAAAAGAAGAGATAGAAAATACAAAATCTGAAGCAAAAAGAAAAACAATTAATAAACGTTTAAAAGTGATAGAATCTTTCTTAAATAGTGGAAATAATCCTGCTTGGATGATGCTTACAGTACTTCCTGTACTTCCACCAGATTTAAGACCTCTTGTTTCACTTGATGGTGGAAAATTTGCAGTTTCTGATGTGAATGATTTATATCGTCGTGTTATCAATAGAAATCAACGTTTAAAACGTTTAGTAGAACTTGAAGCACCAGAAATTATTGTTCGTAATGAAAAACGTATGCTTCAAGAATCAGTCGATGCACTTTTTGATAATGGTCGTCGTGCTAATGCAGTAAAAGGAGCAAATAAGCGTCCTTTAAAATCTTTGAGTGAAATTATTAAAGGAAAGCAGGGACGTTTTCGTCAAAATCTCCTTGGAAAACGTGTTGATTTCTCAGGACGTTCTGTTATTGTTGTTGGACCATCATTACAAATGCATGAGTGTGGTTTACCTAAGAAAATGGCACTTGAACTTTTTAAACCACATCTTATTGCAAAACTTGAAGAAAAAGGGTATGCAACAACTGTAAAATCAGCGAAAAAGATGATTGAAGAGCAAACAAATGAAGTTTGGGAGGCTTTATCTGAAATTGTTGATGGTTATCCTATTATGCTTAACCGTGCACCAACATTGCATAAACTCTCTATTCAAGCATTCCATCCAAAACTTATTGATGGAAAAGCGATTCAATTACATCCATTAGTTTGTTCTGCATTTAATGCCGACTTTGATGGGGATCAAATGGCTGTGCACGTTCCTTTGAGTTCAGAAGCAATTGCTGAAGCAAAAGTATTGATGCTTGCATCGATGAATATTTTACATCCAGCATCAGGAAAAGCTATTGCAACACCATCTCAAGATATGGTCCTTGGTATTTATTATATTTCATTAGAAAAACATGGTGTAAAAGGTTCAAATAAACTTTTTGCAAATGTTGATGAGATTAATATTGCAATGGAAAATGGAGCACTTGATCTTCATGCAAAAGTAAGAACACGAGTGGATGGTCGTATCATTACTACAACTGCTGGTCGTTTACTCATTAAAGCTATCTTACCTGATTTTGTTCCAGTTGAATTGTGGAATAAAGTGATGAAGAAAAAAGCAATTGGTGAGCTTGTTGATTATGTTCAAAAACATGGTGGTGTTGGTGTAACAGCAAGTTTCCTTGATCGTTTAAAAAATTTAGGTTTTAAACATGCAACAGAATCTGGAGTTTCTATTTCTGCTGATGATATTCGTGTGCCAGATATGAAAGCTGCAAAAATTGCAGAGTCAAAAGCAAAAGTTATTGAGATTCAAAAACAATTTGAAGCTGGACTTTTAACAGAACAAGAGCGTTATAATAAAATTATTGATGTTTGGACAGATACAAACAATACACTAGCATCAGAAATGATGGATCTTGTTGAGAGTGATAAAGATGGATTTAATTCTATTTTTATGATGGCTGATTCTGGAGCTCGTGGTTCTGCAGCACAAATTCGTCAGCTTGCTGGTATGCGTGGTTTGATGGCAAAACCAAGTGGGGATATCATTGAGACACCTATTGTTTCAAACTTTAAAGAGGGTCTAAATGTTATTGAATATTTCATTTCAACTCACGGTGCAAGAAAAGGTCTTGCCGATACAGCATTAAAAACAGCAAATGCAGGATATTTGACACGTAAACTTGTTGATGTTGCACAAAATGTAAAAATTGTTGAACACGATTGTCAAACACATGAAGGGATTGAAATTTCAGATATTCAAGATCAAAATACTCTTATTGAATCTTTGGAAGAGAGATTGTATGGAAGAGTACTTGCTGAAGATATCATTGATCCAATTTCAAATGAGATTTTATTTTCTGAGGGAACACTCATTGATGAAGTAAGTGCAAAAGTTATAGCAGATGCAGGAATCAAAACTGCTCATATTAGAACTCCAACAACTTGTAAAAGTAAAGATGGTATTTGTTCTTTATGTTATGGACTCAATCTTGCAACAGGACATCTTGTTCGCCCTGGAGAAGCAGTTGGTATTATTGCTGCACAATCAATTGGTGAGCCAGGTACACAGCTAACACTTCGTACTTTCCACGTTGGGGGAACTGCAAGTTCAACTGCACAAGAGCGTCAGGTTATAGCAGAAAAAGAAGGTTTTATCCGTTATTATAACTTAAAAACATATCTTTCTAAAGATGGAAAAAATATTGTAGCAAATCGTAGAAATGCTGGGGTATTATTAGTAGAACCAAAAATTAAAGCTCCTTTTAGTGGTACTTTAGAAATTCTCACTATTCATAATGAAGTAGTTGTGAGTATTGTTTCTAAAGAGGAAACTGTACGTTATACACTTCGTAAAAATGAAATTGCAAAACCAAATGAGTTAGCAGGTGTTAGTGGTAGAGTAGATGGTAAATACTATCTTCCATATAAACATGGTGAAGTGATTGGTGAGGGTGATTCTATTGTTGAAACAATTAAAGATGGATGGAATGTTCCAAGTCGTATCCCATATGCATCTGAAATTTTAGTAGATGATGGTGCCCCAGTAACACAAAAAATTCTTGCAAAAGAGAATGGAGTGGTGAAATATTTCCTTTTAAAAGGTGATTATTTAGAGAGATTTGAAGGGATAAAAAGCGGATATTTAGTGGAAGAAAAAGGTCTTTTTGCAGTTGTTATAGATGATAATAATCGTGAAGCAATTAGACATTATATTGCACGTGGTTCTGTTATTGTTACAGAAGATGATGCACAAGTTGAAGCTTCTACACTTTTAGCAAAACCTCAAACTGATGAATCAGTTGTTATTGCAGAATGGGATCCATACTCAAATCCTATTATTTCTGAAGCAAATGGTGTTGTAAGTTATGAAGATATCATTATTGGGACAACTGCAACAGAACAGATTGATGAATTAACAGGAAAAACTCGTTTAATGATTAATGATCACATATCTTCTGAATATAAGCCGACAATTGTATTAGCAACAGAAGATGGTGAAATTCTTCGTTATGCAATTGAGGCAAAATCATCAATTTATGTAGAAGATGGTGCAACAGTAAAAATTGCAGATATTCTTGCTAAAACACCAAAAGCATTGCAAAAATCATCAGATATTACAGGGGGTCTTCCACGTGTATCTGAGCTTTTTGAAGGTCGTCGTCCAAAAGCAACAGCACTTATTTCTGAAATAGATGGTGTGGTAAGTTTTGGAAAAATGTTGCGTGGTAAAGTAAGAATTATTGTAACAAATACGGAATATAATATAGTTAAAGAGTATTTTGTAGATAAATCTCATTCACCAGTTGTAAGTGAAGGTGACTTTGTTCATGCAGGTGAGCGATTGACAACAGGTATCTTATCTTCACATGAACTTCTTAGAATTATGGGTGTTAAGGCACTTTATAATTATCTTGTGAGTGAAGTACAACAAGTTTATCGTTCTCAAGGGGTAAATATTGCTGATAAACATATTGAAGTTATCTTTACACAGATGTTAAGACAAGTAAAAATTGTAAAATCTGGAGATACAAAATTTATTGAAGGTGATTTAGTTTCTAAAAATAAATTTGCTGCAGAAAATGAAAAAATCATCCGTCTTGGTGGACGTCCTGCAATTGCAGAGCCATTTTTGGTTGGTATTACTCGTGCAGCTGTTTCAGCTGATAGTATCATCTCTGCTGCTTCATTCCAAGATACGACAAAAGTATTGACTGAAGCTGCTGTATCAGCAAAATTTGATGATTTGAGTAATTTAAAAGAAAATGTTATCATCGGTAGAACTATCCCTGTTGGAACAGGTATTTATAAAGATAAAGAACCTATTTTAGAAGTAAAATAGTCTTTTTTTTAGATATGCAAATTTTTTGCATATCTTATACAATCCCTCCTTTATTGATTTATTTATAATTAAGAATAAGCTACTTTTAATTAGATTTTTAGTATTATCTCGTGTTTGTAGTTTTTTGTGGATTTACACAAAAAATTAGATTCTACTGGAAAATTAAGTAAAAAAGGAATTGTATGCCTACAATCAATCAATTGATTCGTAAAGAGCGTAAACGTGTGATTAAAAAATCAAAATCACCAGCGCTTGTTTCTTGTCCACAACGTCGTGGTGTATGTACACGTGTTTATACAACTACACCAAAAAAACCTAACTCGGCTTTAAGAAAAGTTGCTAAAGTAAGATTAACTTCTGGTTTTGAAGTTATTTCATATATTGGTGGTGAGGGTCACAACCTTCAAGAACACTCAATTGTACTTGTTCGTGGTGGTCGTATCAAAGATTTACCGGGTGTTAAGTATCACATTGTTCGTGGTGCATTAGATACTGCTGGTGTTGCAAATCGTACAGTTGCACGTTCTAAATACGGTACAAAAAAACCAAAAAAATAGTTTTGTAGTTGTTTGAGTTTACAAAGACTCAAAGAAAAATATATTCAATAGCTACAGGATTAACCGTTGTTGTTAAGTGTGTGGTTAATTTTGAGTAAATTTGAAAAAATTGAAGAAAGAAGGAAACTCTAAAAATGAGAAGAAGAAAAGCTCCCGTTCGTGCAGTTATGCCAGATCCAATTTATGGAAGTAAGGTACTGACGAAATTTATAAATAAAGTTATGTTAGATGGTAAAAAATCGGTTGCAGAAAAAATCATTTATAGTGCATTAGATCTTATTAGTGCACGTGGTGAAAAAACTGGAATAGAAACATTTAATGAGGCTATTGAAAATATTAAACCAGTTATCGAAGTAAAAAGTCGCCGTGTTGGTGGTGCTACTTATCAAGTTCCAGTAGAAGTACGTCCAGTGCGTCAACAATCTTTAGCTATTAGATGGTTAATTGATGCAGCTCGTAAGAGAAATGAAAGAACTATGGCTGAAAGATTAGCAAATGAATTTATGGATGCAGCAGCAAGTAAAGGTGCGGCATTTAAGAAAAAAGAAGATACTTACAAAATGGCAGAAGCAAACAAAGCATTTGCTCATTATCGTTGGTAATTTTTTATCAAGAGGATTTCCTCTTGGTATAGAAAAATTTATAGACCTCTTTTTTTAAAAGAATATCGGTTTTTTTAAAAAAGAGGTTATCTCTAACTCAAATTACAAGGTACATAAATATGGCAAGAAGTCACAAATTAGAAGATGTAAGAAATATCGGTATTGCTGCACACATTGATGCAGGTAAAACTACAACAACAGAAAGAATTTTATTTTATACTGGTGTTGAGCATAAAATTGGTGAGGTTCACGATGGTGATGCAACGATGGACTGGATGGAACAAGAGCAAGAAAGAGGTATTACAATTACTTCTGCTGCGACAACTTGTGAATGGCAAGGAAAACAGATAAATATCATCGATACTCCGGGCCACGTTGACTTTACGATTGAAGTTGAGCGTTCTATGCGTGTTCTTGATGGTGCTGTTTCAGTATTTTGTGCAGTTGGTGGGGTACAACCACAATCAGAAACTGTATGGAGACAACGTAACCGTTATAAAGTTCCTTCTATTGTTTTTGTAAACAAAATGGATAGAACAGGTGCAGATTTTTATGAGGTTGAGCGTCAAATTAGAGAGCGTCTTAAAGGTAACCCAATGCCAATTCAGATCCCTATTGGGGCAGAAGCTGAATTTGAGGGTGTTATTGATCTTGTAAAAATGAAAGAGATTGTTTGGGATGCTGAAGCTGAAATGGGTTCTGCATATCACGAACAAGATATTCGTCCAGAACTTCAAGATAAAGCAGAAGAGTATAGAGAAAAAATGCTTGAAACTTTAGCTGAAGTAGAAGGAAATGATGATTTTGCTGAAAAATTTTTAGAAGGTGAAGAGATTAGTAATGAAGAGATTGTTGCAGCAATCAAATCAGCGACACTTGGTATGGCAGTTGTTCCAATGACTCTTGGTACTGCATTTAAAAATAAAGGAGTTCAAACACTTCTTGATGCTGTTGTTGCTTATCTTCCTTCTCCAGTAGAAGCAGAGCCAATTCGTGGTACACTTATGGATGATGAAGAAAAAGAAGTAATTGTAGAATCAACAGATGATGGTGATTTTGCAGCACTTGCATTTAAAATTATGACTGACCCATTTGTTGGTATTTTAACATTTATCCGTGTATATCGTGGTTCTTTAGAAGCTGGTTCATTTGTACATAACTCTACAAAAGATAAAAAAGAGAGAATTGGTCGTATTGTAAAAATGCATGCGATTAAACGTGAAGAGATTAAAGAGATTTATGCTGGTGAGATTGGTGCAGTTGTTGGATTAAAATATACAACAACAGGGGATACTTTATGTACAGGTGAAGAAAAAGTTGTTCTTGAGCGTATGGATTTCCCAGATCCAGTTATCTCTGTTGCTGTTGAGCCAAAAACAAAAGCTGACCAAGAAAAAATGGGTATTGCTTTAAGTAAACTTGCAGCAGAAGATCCATCTTTTAGAGTTCATACAGATGAAGAAACTGGTCAAACTATTATCTCTGGTATGGGTGAGTTACACCTTGAGATTATTGTAGATAGAATGAAACGTGAATTTAATGTAGATGCTGAAGTTGGTGCTCCACAAGTTTCTTACCGTGAGTCTATTAAAGAAGAGGTAGAACAAGAGTACAAATATGCAAAACAATCTGGTGGTCGTGGACAATTTGGACATGTATATCTTAGAGTAAAACCAGGTGAGCCAGATAGTGGATTTGTTTTCCATAATGAAATCAAAGGTGGGGTTGTTCCAAAAGAGTATATTCCTGCAGTTGAAAAAGGGTGTGAAGAAGCTATGCAAACTGGTGTTCTTGCTGGATATCCAATGGAAGATGTTGATGTAACACTTTATGATGGTTCTTACCATGAGGTGGATTCAAGTGAGATGGCATTTAAACTTGCTGCATCTATGGGATTTAAAGAAGCTTGTAGAAAAGCAAAACCTGCAATTCTTGAGCCAATGATGAAAGTTGAAGTAGAAGTTCCTGAAGAAAATATGGGAGATGTTATTGGTGACTTGAATCGTCGTCGTGGACAAGTAAACTCTATGGGTGATAGAGCTGGAAATAAAATTGTTGATGCTTTTGTACCACTTTCAGAGATGTTTGGTTACTCAACAGATCTTCGTTCAGCAACACAAGGTCGTGCAACATACTCTATGGAATTTGATCACTATGAAGAAGTTCCAAGAAATATAGCTGAAGAGATTCAGAAAAAAAGAAACGGTGGTAATTAATACCACTGCTTTTTATAATTTTCAAGCTTTATAGCTTGAAAATTTTCTTATCTATTTGCCTCTATTTTGAGCAATAAGTACTCCCTCTATCATTGTATCGATATCTCCATCTAAAATAGCACTTACATTGGTATAAGCTTCATTGCTTCGTGTATCTTTTACTTGTTGATAAGGTTGCATAACATACGATCTAATTTGATGTCCCCAACCAATTTCACTTTTTGCAACACCATCTTGTTGTGCTTTTTGTGTTTCAAGTTCAAGTTCATAGAGTCTTGATTTTAACATTTTTAGAGCAGTTGCTTTATTTTTGTGTTGGCTTCTATCATTTTGACATTGCACAACAATATTTGTTGGGATATGTGTGATACGGATAGCTGATTCTGTTTTGTTGACATGTTGTCCTCCTGCACCACTTGCTCTATAAGTATCAATTCTAATATCTTTATCTTCTATGACAATGTCAATATCATCATCAATTTCAGGAGAAACCATTACAGAAGAAAAAGAGGTATGTCGTTTTGCATTAGCATCAAAAGGGGAAATACGAACAAGTCGATGGATACCATTTTCCACTTTTAAATAACCATAAGCATTTTCCCCTTTAATAAGAATAGAAACATCTTTTATTCCTGCTTCTTCTCCATTTTGATAATCAAGTACTTCTACTTTAAAGTTATGTCTCTCAGCCCATCTTTTATACATTCTCAAAAGCATTGAAGCCCAATCTTGACTCTCTGTTCCTCCAGCTCCTGGATGGATAGATAAGATAGCATTATTGCTATCATTTTCTCCACTTAAAAGCATCTCTATCTCCATTTTTCTAATAGAATCTTCTAAAAGTGGAGCTTCATCAAATAATGCTTGAATTGATTCTTCATCATTTTCTTCTAATGCCATTTCATAAAGTTCAATAGCATCATCAACAGCATTTTTTGCTTTGTTGTATTTTTCTAATTTTCTCTCAAGTTGTGTTTTTTCTTTTTGGATTTTAGCAGCATTTTTTGCATCATTCCAAAATTCTGTATCATTTTCTAACTCCTCTATCTCTTGGAGTCGTGAGATGATTTTTTGAGGTTCTACCACACTTGTAATGTTTTCTATTTTATTGGTAACATCTTTGAGTAATTCTTTATATTCGTAGTGATCCATATTTTTTCCATATTTTTGAATTTTTCTGTATTTTATCATTTTTTGACTATAATAAGCCAAAAAAAATTAAGGGAAACCATTTGATGCAAAATAATACTAAAATAACAAAATGTTTATTTCCAGCAGCGGGATATGGAACAAGATTTCTTCCTGCAACCAAAGCAACTCCAAAAGAGATGTTGCCAGTTCTAACAAAACCACTTATCCAATATGGAGTAGAAGAAGCAATTGAAGCGGGTATGGATACAATGGCAATTGTTACAGGTCGTGGAAAGCGTGCTATTGAGGATCATTTTGATATATCATATGAATTAGAACATCAAATTAAGGGTGGTTCAAAAGAGCATTACTTAAACGATATTCGATATGTGATGGAGAAGTGCCGATTTACTTATACTCGTCAAACGGAGATGAAAGGATTAGGACATGCTATCTTAACAGGAGAAACACTCATTGGCAATGAGCCTTTTGCAGTAGTGTTGGCTGATGACTTGTGTGATAGAGATGAAATTGAAGGTGGTGTTTTAAAACAGATGATAAAAATTTATGAAAAATATAATTGTTCTATTGTGGCTGTTGAAGAGGTTCCTTCACAAGATACTAATAAATATGGAGTGATTGCTGGAGAGGAGATAGAACAAGATATCTTTAGGGTTTTTGATATGGTAGAAAAACCAGAACCAAAAGATGCTCCATCAAATTTAGCTATCATTGGAAGATATATTTTAACACCAGATATTTTTGATATTTTACGTAAAACACAGCCTGGAAAAGGTGGAGAGATACAAATTACAGATGCACTGTTACAACAAGCAAAACAAGGAAAGGTTTTGGCGTATAAATTTCATGCAAAACGATTTGATTGTGGAAGTGTTGATGGATTTGTAGAAGCAACAAATTATTTTTATGCAAAGAGTAAATAAGATGCAATATGAGAAAAATTTTTATCAGATTCGCTCAAATGAATCTATTTTTGAAGCAATAAAAGAGGAAACAAAAGAGATAGGATATTATGATCTTCCTCTTCAAGATATTGAAGAGATAAAAACATATGCAACAACAATTACACAAAAATATGTAGCAGTGATTGGAATTGGTGGAAGTACACTTGGTACTTATGCCATTTATCGTTTTTTAAAGAGTTCTCATCGATATAATAAAAAACTTTATTTTTTTGAATCAACTGACCCTATGGATATTCACGAAAAAGTACAAAAGATTGATTTAGAAGATACATGTTTTATTATTATTAGTAAATCAGGTACCACAGTAGAGACAATTAGTATTTTTAAATATCTTAGTAATCTTACAACAATAGATAAAACAAATAGTATTATTGTGAGTGAATTTGATTCAAAGTTAACACTTTTTGCACAAAAAAATGGGATAAAAACTTTTGAAATTCCAAAAAATGTTGGCGGGAGATTTTCTGTTTTTAGTGCTGTTGGTCTTGTGCCTTTGGCAATCATTGGAGTTGATGTGCAAAAACTTTTAGATGGAGCAAAAAAGGTTCGTCAAAGTTTTTTCTCACAAGGGAAATATTATGAACAAATTATGCAAAAGGGGAGATTTTTAGTTGAAAATAAGTATCGATTTAATATTAATATCCTCTTTAGTTACTCTGCTTCATTAGATGGATTTAATAAATGGTATGTTCAACTTTGGGGAGAGAGTTTAGGTAAAATAAATGTAAATGGCACAAGACAAGGACTTACTCCAAAAGGACTTATTGGCCCAGTTGATCAGCACTCTTTTTTACAACTTATTATGGAAGGGATACGTGATAAGACTGTGACTTTTATCAAGATAGAAGATTTTGAAGATGGAACAGTTATCCCAAAAGATACACTCAAAGGGTTTGATGATTTAAGTTATCTTGATGGTTTAAAATTTTCATCACTTATTGATGCACAGGCAAATGCAACCATAGAGGCAATTAAAGATTTAAAAGATGTTCCATACGATGTAATAACAATCGATAAAGTAGATGAAGAAAGTATTGCAAAACTTCTTTATAGTTATCAATTACTCACATCAGTTGTTGGTAAGTTTGTGCAAATCAATACATATGATCAACCCGGAGTAGAAGCTGGAAAGATTATATTAAAGAAAAAATTATTATCTTTACAATGATGCAAATCCCTTTTCATAAAACTCACACAACCAAAGAAGAGATTGATGCTGTTGTACAAGCAATGGAATCTGGTTGGCTAACTATGGGACCAAAAACCATAGAATTTGAAGAGCATTTTCAAAACTATATTGGCTCTTTGTATAGTGTGAGTGTAAATTCTGCCACAGCAGCACTCCATCTTGCCCTAAAAGCTATTGGTTTACAAAGAGATGATGAAGTTATTATTCCAACCAATACTTTCATAGCAACAGCTGAGGTGGTGACTTATTTTGATGCAAAACCTATTTTATGTGATATTGAAGAAAAAACCTATAATATTGATGTCAAAAAGATAGAGCCACTCATTACAAAAAAAACAAAAGCGATTATCCCAGTACATTTTGCAGGGCAACCATGTGATATGGATGCTATTTATCTTTTAGCACAAAAATATAATCTCAAAGTGATAGAAGATGCAGCACATGCCTTGCCAAGTAGTTATAAAGGGGTAAAGATTGGTAATTTATCACAAACAGATATCACATGTTTTAGTTTTTATGCAACAAAGACTCTCTCAACAGGAGAGGGGGGAATGGCAACAACAAATAATCACTCTTATGCAAAAAGTATGAAGATTAATCGGCTTCATGGAATTAGTAAAGATGCATGGGATAGATATACACTCAAAGGGGCTTGGCGATACGATGTTGTTGATAATGGAGCAAAATATAATACAACTGATATGAATGCTGCTTTAGGGATAGTGCAACTTAAAAAGCAAGAGATGTTGTATCAAAAAAGAGTTCATATTGCACAAAGATATAATGAAGCTTTTCAAAATAATCCAAATATCATCACCCCTTTTATCAAAGCAGATAGAACAACATCGTGGCATTTGTATGTGATTCAAGTAGAAAATAGAGATGAAGTTTTAGAACAACTCAAAGCATTTGGGATTGGGTGTAGTGTGCATTTTATCCCTATTCATTATCATACATATTATAAAACAAGATATTGTTATAAACAAGAAGATTATCCTGTTGCAAATCAAGTTTTTCAACATTCACTCTCCCTTCCAATTTATCCAGATATGAGTGAAGAAGAGATAGAGTATGTGATACAAAAAGTAAAAGAGGTTGTAGATGTATAAAAAATATGGAAAACGCATTTTTGATATTATTGCTTCATTGTTTGGTTTGATTCTTTTAACTCCTTTTTTGATAATAATTATTGTATGGATAAAACTCTCATCAAAAGGACCTGTGTTTTATGTGCAAAAAAGGGTTGGAGTGGGATTTAGAGAGTTTGATATGTATAAATTTCGTTCCATGGTTGTAGATGCAGAGAAAAAAGGACCAAGTGTCACAAGTGGTGATGACCCACGCATTACAAAAATTGGAAAGATTTTACGTAAAACAAAGATAGATGAATTGCCACAACTTTTCAATGTGTTAAAAGGGGATATGTCACTTGTTGGACCACGTCCTGAAGTGATGAAATTTGTATCTCAAAAAAAAGAGGAATATAAAAAAGTTTTGAGTGTGAAACCGGGTATTACAGATAATGCGGCAATTGTTTATAGAGATGAAGAAAAAATTATGGAACAATTTGAAGATAAAGAAAAAGGGTATATTCAAGAGGTTTTACCAAAAAAGATAGAACTTTATTTTCAGTATATTGATAATATCTCATTTGTAAATGATATTAAACTTATTTTACAAACACTAAAGGTGCTTTAAATTATGTTTAGACCAACTCCACTCAAGCGGATGCTTATTTTTATTTTTATTGATATTATAACCATTATTATTGGGGTGTGGGTTGCATTTTTATTACGATTTGATTTTAATATTCCCCAAAGTTATCATAATAATATTCTTATGATGATGGGGATTTTAATTGGGATAAAAATCCCTTTATTTTATCTAAGTGGTATTTATAAAATATCGTGGAGGCACTTTAGTTTTAGAGATAGTGTGGTTGTTTTTTATTACTCTTTTTTTCTAACACTCTTTTTTACTTTGCTTGTATATCTGTTTCGAGGGAGTTTTTTAAGTGGTTTTCCAAGGTCAGTTATCCCAATAGAGTTTTTTTTCTCTTTATTTTTAACACTAAGTATTCGGGTATCAAAACGGTTTTATCTTGAAATTTTTCATAAAAATGCTTTGGGGACTCCTATTTTAGTTATTGCAAAATCTCCTCAAGCACATAAGATTACAAGGATGTTACAAGAGGGGGATAAATATTGGCCTGTTGCTATTTTTGATAATGAAAATAGTGGTGTAAAAATCAATAATGTAGAATCAAAAACTCTGCAACAAATTCAAAAATACCATAAAGGGATTGAAGAAGCTATTGTTTCAGATAGATGTGACTTAAAAAAAGTTTATGAGATTTTAAAAAGAATCGGTATTAAAAATATTCAAGTTTATAAATCAAAAAACAATCATGAAGAGTTTTTACAATCTTTAACCATAGCAGACCTTTTAGCTCGTCATCCAGTTGATTTAGATAAACAAAAGATATCTGAATTTATCAAAGGAAAAGTTATTTTAGTCACAGGTGCTGGTGGGAGTATTGGAAGTGAAATTGTAAGACAAGCCATTGCATATGATGCAAAGCAGATAATATTATTAGACCATAGTGAATATAATTTATATAAAATTGAACAAGAGGTAGAACATTATAATATTGTGCCTATTTTACAATCTATTACCAATAAAGAGGGATTAGAAAAAGTTTTTTTAGGGTATCAAATAGAGATTGTTATCCATGCAGCTGCCTATAAACATGTGCCACTTGTGGAGTTAAATGTAGAAGAAGCTATTGTCAATAACATTATAGGGACAAAAAATGTTATTGATACTGCTATAAAATATGGTGCAAAAAAAGTGGTGCTTATCTCAACAGATAAAGCGGTGCGACCAACAAATGTGATGGGAACAACCAAACGAATTTGTGAACTCTATGCACAAAATGTCAAAACACAAAATACAGAAATTGTTGCTGTTCGTTTTGGAAATGTTTTAGGAAGTAGTGGGAGTGTGATACCAAAATTTCAACAACAAATTGCACAAGGAAAAAATCTCACTGTAACCCACCCAGAAATTACACGCTATTTTATGCTCATTTCAGAAGCGTGTGAACTTGTGCTTCAAGCAGCATCTATTGCAAAAGGGTCTGAGATATTTATTTTGGATATGGGAGAGCCTATCAAGATAGTGGATTTGGCAAAAAAGATGATACAGCTAAGTGGAAAAGATTTACAAATAGAATTTACTGGATTACGAAGGGGAGAAAAATTGTATGAAGAATTACTTATTGATGAGAGTGCATCAACAACGCCATATCCTTCTATTACCGTAGCAAAAAAAACAGAATATGATATTGAGAAATTAGATGATGATATAAAAAAACTTGTAAAAAGTGAAGATAAAATAGAACAACTCAAATGCATTGTACCAGAGTTTCATCATCAGTTAAATGAAGGATAATTATGAAAGTTGGTGTATTTGATAGTGGTATAGGTGGTTTGACTGTTGTAAAATCTTTATTAGAACATCAACTTTTTGAAGAGATTATCTATTATGGAGATACCGCACGTGTGCCATATGGAAGTAAAGATAAAAATACTATTATTCGTTACAGTTTAGAGGCTGTGGAGTTTTTTAAAAATTTTGATTTGGATTTAATTATAGTTGCGTGTAATACAGTAAGTGCTTATGCACTTGATGAGATGAGAGAAAATAGCTCTTGTCCTGTTGTTGGGGTTGTGGAGGCTGGAATTATTGCCACAGCAAATGGGATACAAGAAAAAGAAGCAAATATTCTCATTATTGCAACAAAAGCTACAATCGATTCTCAAGCATATCTATATGGTTTACAAAGAGTTGGCTTTTTTCATATTGAAGCAAAAGCAACTGGATTGTTTGTCCCTTTAGTAGAAGAGGAAATTTATGATGGTCCAATACTAACAGCAACATTTCAACACTATTTTCAAGATATGAAAAAACCAGATGGAATTATTTTGGGATGTACCCATTTTCCATTGATTGCACCTGCTTTACAAAAATATTTTGGAGATGATGTTGTTTTTATCCATTCTGGAGATGCTATTGTGGAGTATCTTGAGAAAAAATTTACTTTTACACAAAAATTTTCAAAACCTTCTATGAAGTTTTTTGCTTCTGAAAATCCAGAGGCATTGCGAAGGGTAGCAAAAAAATGGCTGGGTAATGAAAAATCAAGCCATCTCGTGATAAAATAAGATAAAAACGGAGTTGTTGTGTCATCAGAAGTATTAGCAAGAAAATATCGCCCTTCCAATTTTGAAGAGCTTGTAGGTCAAGAAAGTATCGCTCAAACCCTCTCACTTGCACTTGATACCAATAGACTCTCTCACGCATATCTTTTTTCAGGATTACGAGGGAGTGGAAAAACATCAACAGCTCGTATTTTTGCAAAAGCTCTTATTTGTGAAAAAGGGATATCAAGTCATCCGTGTGGAGAGTGTCAAAACTGTCAAATGGCATCTCATAATAGTCACGTAGATATCATTGAGATGGATGGTGCATCTTCAAGAAAGATAGATGATATACGTGACCTCATAGAACAAATAAAATACAAACCAACCATTGCAAGATTTAAGATTTTTATTATTGATGAGGTGCATATGCTTACAAAAGAAGCATTTAATGCACTGTTAAAAACACTTGAAGAACCACCAAGTTATGTCAAATTTATTTTAGCAACAACAGACCCTTTAAAACTTCCAGCAACTATTTTAAGTCGTACACAACACTTTCGATTTAAACGCATTGCAACAAAAAAAATAGTAGAACATCTCATTCATATTTTAAATCTTGAGCAAATAGCATTTGAAAAAGAGGCTTTAGAGATTTTAGCACGAAGTGGTCAAGGGAGTTTGCGTGATACACTCACACTTCTTGAACAAGCGATAGTATTTTCAAAAAATTATGTTGATGTTGCAAGTGTGACAGATATGCTTGGACTTGTAGATCCAAAATTTTTAGAAGATATTTTTCAAAGTATATTTGCAAAAGAGCATACAAAACTCATAGAATATGTCAAAGAGTTAGAAGAGTATGAAGCAGAGATGGTGATTGATGAGCTTATTATCTACCTCAAAGAGCAGATGTATATGCAAAATCCTCTCTTTTCAACTTTGATGCTTGATAGATTTTTTCGTATTTTAAGTGATGCAAAATCTCTTTTACAAATCAATGCTGATGGCTCATTTGTTCTCTCACTTATCTTTTTTAAAATGGTAGAAGCATTAAAGATAAAAGATATTGATGAGATGATATCACAATTTGAAAAAAATACATTGCCACAAGCAACACCTCCTCTTTCACAGCCACAACAAAGAGTTTCGCCAACACCACAAAAAAGTGTTCCACCTACAATTCCAAGCCAAGAAGATAGATATCAGATTTTATTTTCAAAACTTATAGCAAATATTAAAGATAGAGATTATAGTTTAGGGGAGTGTTTTGAAAAAAGTGTCTTTTTTATTTCATATAAAGAGAATGTTTTAACGTGGGAGAGTTGTGCTGATGGAGAGTGCAAAAAATCTTTAAAACATGGATATGGAGCTATTAAGCAACTTGTAAGAGAGCTTTTTGGTTTTTCTACACAAATAAAAGGGATAGCATGTAGTAAAGAAAATCAACCAAAAGAAGTAGAGCCAATCCAACAACAAAAGCAAGAAGTAGCACAAGTAGCTTCGATGATAGAGGAGAATGAAGTAGGGGGTGGTGCAAGTTGTGTGGCATCGTGTAATGGTTTGGTAGATACTTCAAAAGAGATTGATGCAAATGATATTTTAGAACAGCCTATGGTCAAAAAAGCGATTGAACTTTTTGAAGCAAAAAAAGTAACAGTGCAATCAAAGATATAGAGGAAAAGATGCAAAAATATAAAATTTTAGTTACCAATGATGATGGATACGAATCAAAAGGGTTAAGAGATTTAGTACAAGCACTCAAAGAGTTAGATGATGTAGCAGTAGTTGTGGTGGCTCCTGCAAATGAAAAATCAGCATGTGGACACTCTTTGACACTAACTCGACCACTTCGTTTTATTGGTGTTGATGATGATTTTTATAAACTTGATGATGGGACACCATCTGATTGTATCTATCTTGCATTAAGTACTTTATATGGAGATGAAAAGCCAGATTTAATCATTAGTGGGATAAATCGTGGTTCAAATATGGGCGAAGATATTACCTACTCAGGAACTGCTTCTGGTGCAATGGAAGGGGTATTACACGGGATACCTTCTATTGCTATAAGTCAGGTGATGGATTTTACCAATCCAAGTGGGGATTTTTCATTAGGGGTAAAAACTATCCAACAACTTGTAACAAAAATAAGAAAAAATTCATTTCCTCTTCCAAAGAGAGAATTTTTAAATATTAATATCCCACCAGAAAAACAAGAAGCAAAGATACAAATTACCTATGCAGGAAGAAGATTATATAAAAATGATGCACATATGCATAGAAATCCACGTGGAGAGGAATACTATTGGTTAGGGCTTCATCCACTTCATTTTACTCCACGTGAAGATGTAGGAGAGATGATGAGTGATTTTGAAGCTATTGAGGCTGGATATATCTCTATGACTCCTATTATGTTAGATATGAGTGCATATAAAAGCATACAAACTTTACAAGATTGGTGTGATTGAAGTGTCAAGATATGATAGGATAGTTCCTTTATTTGGTGAGGATTTTCAAAAGATTCAAAATGGTACTATTTTACTCTTAGGTGTAGGTGGTGTAGGTGGTGTTTGTTTGGATTGTTTGATAAGAAGTGGTGTGAAAAATATTACGATTGTAGATTATGATAAATTTGATGAAACAAATCAAAATCGCCAACTCTATTCTGAATTTTATTTAGGTGAATACAAAACAACAGCTTTGAAAAAACAGTACCCTTTTATCACAACGATTCATCAAAAGGTTGATGAAGAGTGGATAGAAAATTTTGATTTTACACCTTATGATTTGGTTCTTGATGCTATTGATGATACCAAAGCAAAAATTGCTTTAGCACAAAAGTGTTATCCAAAATTAATATCTTCTTTTGGTAGTGCAAAAAGATTAGACCCTACAAAAGTGGAAGTTTCAGATATTTGGAAGAGTTATGGAGATAAGCTTGGAGCAAAGATACGTTATGAGTTGAGGCGTCGTAAATTTAATAAAAAATATACTGTTATTTTTTCAAGTGAACAAGTGGACAAAAATAAAAATGGAAGTTTTATGGGGGTGACTGGGACATTTGGTTTGACAATGTGCTCTGTTGCTTTACAAAAACTTTGTAAGAAATGAGCATAGATGAGAATTTTTATTTTTTTTCTTCTTTTTTTAGAATTACAAGCAAAAGTTGAATTTACAAAAGATTATGATATTTATTATTCTAATATTTCTGCATATATCTATTTAGATTCAGCTAAAAAAATAGAAGATGCTTCTTTTAAGGGTGAAAGAGAAATTTATAAAGATTTAATTTCAAAAACTTTTGACCCAAATATTTTTTTGGTTGAAGCCGCCATTCATCCACTTCCAATTTTTGGTGTCTATATGAAATCTAAACAAAAAGCAACCTATAAAAAAATAGAACCAATCAAGGCAGTAACAGCAGGATTTGAAGAGCCGTATTCTCTCTCTTTTTTCTTTGGAAGGATGATTTCATTTCAAAAAGCAAATGAAGAACTCAGTACAAAAAATCGAGCATTTATTGGGTATTTGTTCAGTATTGGGGATTATACGATAAAAAATAATAGTATGTATCAAAACAAATGGGTAAGAACAGAGTTTAAACTCAAAGGAACACGTAAACAAAAGGTACAAAGTTTGGATTGGAGTTTTCGTATAGGAACACAGATAAATCAAAGTAGCGATTTTGCAAATACTTTTTATTTTGGGGTAAAAAGAAGTCGCATTGATTATAAAAAAACAATTTATTCGTTTATTTACAATAGTGCTTATGAAGCATTATTTGAGTTTAATTACGATTTTGCACTTGTAAAATCAGAGGTTGTTTTTGAAAAAGAGTTTCCAATAGATTTTTTTATAGGGAAATTTGCTTTTAGTTTGGGAGTAGGGTATATTTATGATAGTTTCAATGAATTACAAGGAAATTTAAAAGATATTTATCAAGCAGAACATAGATTTATCATTCGACCAAATATAAGATTTTAAAGGATTTTGAGATGTTTGATTTTTTAGATAGTGATTGGTTTAATATTACTTTAGAAATTATTTTTTTAATTCTTGTTATTTATGATATAAAACATTATATCCAAACTAAAAAACAAGAGTATCTTTTAAATATTGTTTTAACCATAGGGTTTGCGATATGGACATTGCTTCCATATTATCATAAATATATCACGTGGGATGAACAAGTAAAACAAAAAGTGACCAAAACATTTATACAAGATTATAACCAAACATTGGGGCGTTGTATGAGTGATGAATTATTTAAAGAGTATAGTTATGAAGATTATGTTGCATTAGATAAAAATTCAACAAAGTATCAGTCATTTTTAAAAGAGGAAAAAGAGGATTGTTTAGATGATTCGTGGTTTTGATGTCAATGCACCACTTGTGTGCGAAGGAATTATAGGTGATGGCTGTGGTGGAGGTCGTATATTTTACATTGAAGATGAAAAACTTTATGTATATGACCCAATTTCAAAAGAAAACATTGTATTGGCCAATGGTATAAAAGAGGCAATCTCGCTCTCAAAAAGTGGATGTTTGCTTTTTATACAATGCAAAGAAAAGGAGCTAAGATACGATATCTCAGCTCTTGAGTTTATTTAGTTAAACCTAATTCTCCAAAAAGGTCTTCAAAAAAGATACTTACTTTTAAGAGTTGATTTTGAAGAGCATCAAATGCTAAATCTTCAGCATACCATTCTTCTATAATTTTTACACTTGATTTTTTTTGACTCTCATCAAGTTTATCTGTTTTGTGGATAGCATCTTTAATGCGTTCTAAATGTTCGTGATGTTTATGTGAACTCATATTTTTCCTTTTTAGTAGTTTGTGTATTTTCCAGCTTTTACATCTGCTTTGAGGGCTTGGATTTTTTTATCCATTATCTTTAAGATGATATCAGCAGCTTCGCTATCATCTGCTTCTGGAACATCCCAATCTGTAATTTTAAGATTTGTTGTAAAAAGAAGTTCTAACTCTTTTTCTATCTCTGCTTTTCGAACAGCTAATTCTTTAATCACTGCATCTGACATTTTTTATCCTTTTTATATTTTTTATAAATCATACCTATTAATGTGTTAAAATTACTTAAAAAATTGAGGAAATTGATGAGTAGAGCAAAAGGAAATAAAGCAGAAGAGAGGGCGTGTGCTTTTTTAGAAGAAAATGGATTTTTTATTATAAAGAGAAATTTTTATTCCCGTTTTGGTGAGATTGATATTATTGCAAAAAAATCAAATCTTTTATATTTTATAGAGGTAAAAAGTGGAGAAGATTATGAGAGTGCCATTTATAATATCACTCCATCAAAACTCAGAAAAATTTTAAAAACAGGAGATGTATATTTAAAAAAGCACCATTATCAAGGAGATTATCAGTATGATGCTATCATTGTAACACCAGAAAATATCTGGCATATAGAAAATATTACTCTTTGAGTGAAGTTGGTTTAGCGATATAAAATCCTTGCATATAATCAATTCCTAGTTCTACAAGGATATCATATATCTCTTTTGATGCAACAAACTCTGCAACTGTTTTCATATGAACATCTTTTGCAAATAGGATAATATTTTTAACAACTCTATATACTTTTTCATTGGTATGAATATCTTTTATTAAAGAGGCATCAATTTTTAAGATATTAGCTTGGATATCAAGTACCATTTTAAAGTTTGCAAATCCACTTCCAAAATCATCAATAGCAATCTCACATCCAAGATTTTGTAATCTTTTGAGTTGTTGTTGAAATTTTTGAATTTGGGTAATCTCTTCACTCTCTAATACTTCAAAAGTGATACGTGAAGCTAAATCTTTATTTGTTTGTAGTTTATTTTCAATAAAAGTAATAATATCATTATTCATAATATCACTTGCACTAAGATTGATACTAACGGCATCTTTTCTATGTGCAAAAAAATCAAAATTGAGTGTCAAAATCTCTTTTGTAAGTCTAAAAGCAACATTTGTATGTTTTAAAGGGGGGATAAAATCGTTTGGATATATAAGAGAACCATCTTGTTTTTTTATTCTTACAAGAGCTTCATATTTGATTGTTTTTTGTTGATATGGGTCATAAATGGCTTGATATTCTAAAACAACTCTATGTTGAGCAATAGCATCTCTTGTGATATCGATATCAAATGTTTTTGCTTGGTTTTTATCATCATAAATTTGTATTTGATTTCGTCCATTTTCTTTTGCAACATAAAGCATCTGATCTGCAATTTTAATAGCATTTGTTAAATTTTTTTCTTGTTGTGGTTGTGGATGAACACCTATGGAGATGGTACATTGTATAGTTGTATTGTCATAGGTAAAATAGTAGCTCTCAATAGCTTCACGAATACGTTCTAAAACCATATAGGCTGTATTTTTATTATTTTTTCTTGTATTGATAAGCATTAAAAACTCTTCACCACCATAACGAATAACAATATCGCTCTCTCTTGTATTTTGTTCAAATATTTTGGCACATTCTTGAAGGATATAATCTCCTGCTTTATGTCCATATGTATCATTGATATTTTTAAAATGGTCAATATCAAACATAGCAACAGTATATTTTGAAAGGGAGAGTTTTGTTTCTATCTCTTCTAAATATCTGCGATTATAAAGCTTTGTTAAAGGGTCTATAAAAAGTTTTTTTTGGATTTGAACAGAATAAAACATATTGATAATACCAAGTAAAAAAAGTAATATCACAAAAAGAATAAGAAGTAAAAATATCTTTTTAATAGGCTGTATAAGTTGATGGATAGAATATGCAAGGTGTGTTGTTGTGTCTATGCTAACAAGAGCTATTGTTTTATTATGAGAAACAATAGGATAGAGATAAGTAATCCATAAATTTTGAATATTGTCTTGTTTTATGAGTTGTGGTTGATGTGTTTTATATACTTTATCATAGAGTTTTGGATACATTGGGTCAAATTTTTGATAAAAGTGTGCTTTATCTTCATGTGAACCATCAAGTAAAAATCGATATTTTCCTTTTTTATCTTTTTTTAAAATATAAGCATAGCGAATATTTTTTGAGATGAGGACTTGGAGTTTTTTTTCATATTGATTTCGAATCTTTTTTTCTTGAAAAACTTCAAAAAGGTTTTGTTTTTTATTTTTTATAATAAGGATATCTTCTGCTATATATTGAAGGGTTGTATTGATATGTTCCATATGTTTTGTTTTGATTTGTGAAAAAATCATTTTTTCTACATCATCAATACGATTATATAAAAAAAGAAATAAAGCCAATAAACTAACAGCTATAAAAAGAAGAATATATTCATATTTTTTTACCATACTTTATCCTCTTCATATTCTTGAAGTTCTTTAGAGAGTCTAAGATGTTCTTTTTTTACACGTGGTGTGATAAATACAATATTTGGACGACCCTTTTTCCAAAAAAAGGCTCCAAAACTTTTTGGGATTGTATTTAAAAGATTATACTTTAAAACAAAAATTTTTCCTTTTATTTTAGAAGAAGGAAGTTTCTTTTTTATGATGAGTAAATCAGCATTTGTAGCATTTTTTACAACATCATATCCTAATTCTTGAAAAGAATGTTTTATCTTTTCATCATCACTCCATATTTTTTGAAATGAATTTTGATTGATATTTTTAATAATATACTGAAGAATTTGTGCTTCTTGTATATTTGCAAAAAGTGAGAATGTCAATATAAAAAATAAAAAGAGATATTTTTTCAAAATGTGTACTCCATAGTAGCTATCACTCGTCTATCTATTGATTGAACAAGTATCCCCTCATCTACAAAAGGAACTTTTGGTGCATCATTAAATAAATTTTCCCCTTTGAGTTTGATAGAGAGTTGTCGTGAATATCGGTATGTTGATGCAAATGTGTATTCATAAGAAGCATCAACATTCACTCCTAAAAGTGTATAAGTACTACGATAAGCAAGTTGATTATAAAAGTCAAATTTCCCAATAGTGTTAAAAAACTCTATTAAAGCTCCTTTAGCTGGTGAAGCTGTTACTTTTCTATGACTTGCATAATATTCTAATTTGAATTTATTATTATAATCAAATTGATAGTGATAACGGATATAATATCGTGAAAAATAAGTAGTACCATTTTGATTGATATATTTTTGTTGTTGTTGTGAAAAGACAAGAGTGTCTGTACTCCAAAAATAACCATAACTAAAATCTATTTGAGATTTTTTATCGAGTTTATATTGTATCTCTGATGTAATTGTTTTTACTTTTGAAACATCAAGATTTGGATTTGGTTGGTATAAGAGAGAAAATGATGTTTGATTAAATCTTGGTGCGATATATCTTCTTGTAGCAAAAAGTTTTATCATTGTATCATTATAGATACCAATATATCCAAGACGGTATGATTGTTGATTAGAATTTGGTCTTTTTTCAATATTATATTTATCAAATTTTGCACTGAGTGTTATGAGATTGTTTGGATTAAAATTATAAGAATCTTCAACATAAAACATCAAAATATCCATTTTTTTTGGTGTATCTGGGATATTTTGTTTTACACCATCTGCTTCATATTTACCTATATGAGCATGTTTATCTATAAGTTGTGTTCCTAAAAGAAGTTCATTAGATTGAAAAAGGAATTTTTTTTCAAGTTGAATTTTATTGCTGATATTATAAAGATTCATATCGATATGACTTACTATAGTACCATTTGATAATTTTATACTTTTATCATCATAATCATTTGGAGATGAATACTCTTTTGATGAACTTAAAATAAGTTTAATATTGTGAGGAAAATATTTTGTAAATCCTATAAAGCTATACTCTTGTTCATTTGTTCCAAAAAGTGGTTTTTTCCCCATCCCAACAAAAGGATTTGTAGTACGTTTACTTAAGTCTATATCTAAAGACCAATTTTTTTCTCTATAAAATTTTAAATGAACTTGCTGTTGTTTTCCATCTTCATTGATTGTATTATTAAATTTATTTTTATAGGTTTCATATTTTTCATTTGAATGACTTGCAAATGCCACATAATCAAAATATTTTGTTTCTTTAGCACTTAAAGCTGAAAGAGAGTATCCACCTTGTATATCACCAGATGTCTGTATTGATGTTGCATTTTCTCTTGATGATTTTTTTGAATAGATACGAATAATCATCGAACCTATCTCATTTCCAAAGGCAATAGATGTTCCCCCTTGATATACTTCGATATGATCAACAAAATAAAGGTTCATATTTCCATATTGAAAAATAATATTTTGACGAAGGTCTGCAGGGTATTCGTGATCATCAATATAGAGTTTTATAGGAGTCGATGAGGAGGGTGAAGCTCCAGCTTTTATGATGTTTTCTTGTCCTGTTCTTGAAGTTTGAAGTGTAAAAAGAGGAATTATCTTAAGAACATCTTTTAATCTATAAGCTTGCATCCTTTCTAAATCTCTACGAGAATAGATAATAAGATGCCCGGCACTTTCTATTTTTGTTTTTTTATAAAGTGCTTGTGATGATTCATATTTTTGAAGAAGATGATCTAACTTCATCTCTTTTGCAAGAAGCAATGTAGCAAATGATAATAAAAACAACAATTTCATATTTAATTTCCTTTTGATATCTTACATTATACACATTCTCATCTTAAAGAGATGATAAAATATTTTTTTCTAATATTTCAAGCGGGGCAGAAATAATATTTTGAAATTGAGTTTTATTAAAAGTTTGTTGACGTTTTGCAAGTTGTGCTGTATGGATAGAGATATTTTCTATCATTTTTTCTTTTGAAACTTTGAGGTCTAAAAATTCTAAAACTTCTTTAATACCAATAGATTTCATACTATTTGGAAGTCGTGAATATTTTGTCTCAAGATAGCAAATCTCATCTATGAGTCCAAGTTCTACCATTTTGTGTGTTCTTTTATCAATTCTTTGGCGTAAGATATCACGTGAGATTTCTATATTAAAAACTGGTAATGTTTTGATGATTGGTTGTGGAGGATTTTGTGTAAACCATTGTGTTGGAGTTTGGTGTGATGCTTCATAAATAAGGAGTGCTTTTTCTATGCGGTATCTATCATTTTTATCTATCTTTTGCATATAATGTGGGTCTAAATGAAAAAGATATTGATAGGTTTGTGGAAGATTTTTAAGTTTTTCTTGAACATTTTTTTGGATAGTTGGAGTGATATTTGGAAGTGGGGATAATCCAGCTAAAAGGGATTTGAGATAAAAAGATGTTCCCCCGACAATAATGAGATTTTTTTTATCTTCTTGACATTTTTTCACTACATCTTTATAAAGTTGTATAAATATTTCAGCACTAAAATATTGGTCTGGATACAAAACATCTATCCCAAAATGTTTTATTTCTTGAAGTTCTGCTTTGGAAGGTTTTGCAGAAACAATATCTATCTCTTTATAGATACTCAAAGAATCAATAGAAAGGATATAGGCATCTATCTTTTTTGCTATTTTAATAGCAAGATCACTTTTTCCAGAGGCTGTTGGCCCTATAATTGCAAATTGTTTCATCTATTTTTGAAGTTGTATTGCTAAGCTTCCATCACTTTTTCCAATGAGAAAATTTTGATAAAGCTTTTGATTATTTTTGAGATATTTTTCCATATTTGCAATAATATAAGAGATTTTTATTGTATTAAGAACAAATATTTTTTTTGTTTTAGTTTGGAAAAGTTTTGTAACTTTTGCCTGAGTAAGACTATCATTGACAATTTTTTGTGTGATTGTTTTTATATCCTCTTGTTTGGATGTATCAAAAGAGGTAAGTATTGTTGCTATTTTTTGTTGGAGTTTTTTTTGTAATGCTCTTTGTGCATTTTTATAGGCTTTATCTCTTGCATATCTAAATGTTTCATTTGGTTGTTGGAGTGAAGAAGCAACAACACTAATGCTCTTTTTTTGAGATGGAGTTTTTATCCAGTTTGGAAGATATTGGGTTGTTTGTTTATGTTTGATTTGTACTTTTTTTGTTGCAAGACATCCGCTTAATAAAAACGAAAATAGAAAAATAGAAAGAAATGGTAGTATTGGTTTCATAGAGATTCTCACAGAGAAAAATTTAACAAATATTATAGTAAGATAGTGCTTAACAAAAAATATTTTGGAGATTTTATAATGAAAATTGGTATTTTTGTGATGATATTGTTTTTTTTGAGTGGTTGTTTTGAAGAAAAGACACAAGCAACACAGCAAAAAAATGCTTCATCAATTTATAAAATTCCAAAATCATCTGTTGCAATGCTTGGTGTTTTAGTATCTTATAAAGATAAAAAAATTGTATATAGTGATGAAGTATGGAGTAAAAAACTTTTTGGTTTTGAAGAGGGAGATTTAAATAGTTATTATATGCAAGCAAGTGCAGGAAAATTTGCATTTAAAGAAGTAAGTGAACAAAGTAATAGAGAAAATGATGGAATTATTAGTGTAGTACTTGATCAAAATCATCCTAATTTAGATATTGATAGTGCTTCTTATGAAGATATTGTTTATCCTAGTTTACAAGATGCACTTCAAAAGATTGATAAATATATAGATTTTTCAAATTATGATTTTGATGCAAATGGGTATATTAGTGCAAATGAACTTATTATTGTTTTTATTATTGCTGGGTATGAAGATGCCTATGAAGGATACCATATCAACTATGGAACGTGGGCACATCAAAATTGCATAGATAATTCTTCTCATCTTATAACACTTGATGGGGTTACATTAATGGGTTGTCAAAACAATGGAAATTTTGCTTTATTTGGAGAATTACATAATCAAAATAATCCACATATGGCAACGATTGGAATTATTGCTCATGAGTTGGGTCATGCTACTTTTAATCTTCCAGATTTATATAATACTACAAATCCTAATGAGGGAGGAATAGGGTATTTTGGTTTGATGGGCTCTGGGATATGGGCAAGAAAAAATGCTTCAGAGTATGCAGGACAAACACCAACACATTTTTGTGCATGGAGTAAGATGTATAATGGTTGGATAACACCCGTTACAGAAAAAGATACACAAACATCTTTGTATGAAACAGCATCAGATGAATACAATATTATAAAAATTCCTATTTCACAAACAAGTTATTATCTTTTAGAAAATAGAAATGATAGTGGATATGATAGTGGATTACATGCTTTAGAAGGTAATTTTCAAGGTGGTATGGCACTTTGGAAAATAGATGAAACAAAACTTACAGCAGGACATATTTTACAAAATGATGTCAATAGTAACACACAAGCACAAGGTGTTACATTAATTGAAGCAGTAAAAGGAGATATAGACCAAGGGGGAGGTGGAAATGCAAATGCTTTATTTTATGAAGGCAATAAAAATTATTTTCAAACACTCATTACAGATATTTCCAAACCAAATCGTATAATGAGTCTGAATGTACATTAAAAAAGGAATGATATGCGTTATTTTGTATTAATATTTTTTTTCTATGTTTTACTTTTTGGTGCTCCAGCTATGAGTACAAAAAGAGTTTTTAAAAATGCTGATGGAACAACGTTTGTTGCAAGAGCTATGGGTGATTCTTATCTTCATTGGATACAAACAGATGATGGAGAGATTTTAAAATATAATAAAAAAACAAAAAATTTTGAATATGCAACAATTAAAAATAATGCTTTAGTAGCATCAGGGATAGAGTATAGTGTGCATAATTCTAAAAGAGCAAGAGCTTTAGGGCGTATCAATAAAGTTTTTTTATCAGATATTAAAAGATTAAGAGCCTTAAAAAGAGAAAAGAAAATGGAGCGATATCAATATTGAAAAGATTAAAAATGATAAATAAAGGGGTATTATATATGTTATTTGCCTCTTTTTTATTTGCTATTATGGGTGCTTTTGCAAAAATTGTTTCACATCATATGAGCTCTTTAGAAGTAGTTTTTTTTCGTAATGTATTTGGAGTTATAATTATAGGGTATGCAATCTATAAAAAACCAATGATACAAAAAGGTGGAAAACCACTTTTACTTTTTTTTCGTGGTTTTATGGGATTTAGTGCTTTACTTGCTTTTTTTTATAATATCGCCCATATCCCTTTAGGTGAAGCAATGACATATTCAAAAACTTCTCCTATCTTTACGGCTATATTTGCTTGGCTTTTTTTAGATGAAAAACTCTCTTTTAAAGGGTGGGGAGCTGTTTTTGTAGGATTTATTGGGATTCTTTTTATTACACAACCTTTTGGAATTGGTATTTCAAAATATGATATTTTAGGAATTATGAGTGGGATTGGTGCTGCTCTTGCATATACTTCAGTGCGTGAATTAAAACAGTATTATGATACACGTGCAATTGTTCTTTCTTTTATGGGGGTTGGAACGATAGGGCCTGTGATACTATTATTTATTTCTTCTTTTATTCAAGTTGAGAGTTTGGATTTTATGCTTGGAACATTTGTGATGCCAAGTGGTATTGTTTGGGTTTATATTTTTGCAATGGGGATTACTGCAACATTAGCACAAGTGTATATGACAAAAGCTTATGGAGAAACAAAAGCTGGAATTGTTGGTGCTGTGAGTTATTCTAATATTGTTTTTTCTATTGTTGTTGGATTATTCTTAGGAGATAATCTTCCAGATATTGTTACAACTTTTGGGATAATACTTATTGTATTTGCTGGGATAATGGTAGCAAAGCTCAAATAAAAAGAAAAAAAGTTATAATCAAGTAAGAGAATATAAATGAAGAAAGGTTAGAAATGGTTTTATTGGCTGGACCTTGTGTAATTGAGAGTGAAGAAAATGTGATGAAAATTGCAAAATCTTTAGAGAAATATCATCAAGATAAAGAGATAGATTTTTATTTTAAAGCAAGTTTTGATAAGGCAAATCGTACATCATTGGAGAGTTTTCGTGGACTTGGAATGGAAGAGGGGCTTAGGATTTTACAAAAAGTAAAAGATGAATTTGGCTATAAGGTGGTTACTGATGTTCACGAGTCATCTCAAGTTGCAAAGGTGGCTGAGGTGGTTGATATGCTTCAAATTCCAGCATTTTTATGTCGCCAAACAGATTTACTTGTTGCATGTGCTAAGACAGAGTGTAAGATAAATATTAAAAAAGGGCAGTTTTTATCAGGTGATGCGATGAAATATCCTCTTTTAAAAGTTTTACAAACCAGAGGATGTCAAGAAGCAACATATGAAAATGCACAAAAATATGGTGTATATTTGTGTGAACGTGGTAATAGTTTTGGATATGGAAATTTGGTTGTAGATATGAGAAATCTTGTGATTATGAGAGCATTTGCTCCTGTGATTTTTGATGCAACACACTCTGTTCAAATGCCAACTGCACAAGATGGCAAAACAGGTGGAGATAGTTCTATGGTACCATATTTGGCAAAAGCTGCTGCTGCTGTTGGTGTGGATGGTTTCTTTTTTGAAACACATTTTGATCCAAATATTGCTTTGAGTGATGGACCAAATATGGTAAAATTAGACGACTTAGAAAATCTCATCCAAAAGATTAAACAAATTCAAACAATATAAGGACGAAAAATATGAAAATAATAGAGGGAAAACTCAGAGTAGTTGAAGGAAAAAAAATTGCTATTGTTAGTACAAGATGGAACCATTTTGTAGTAGATAGACTTGTAGAGGGTGCAAAGGATGCTTTTACTCGTCATGGTGGAAATGAAGAAAATTTAACACACGTGTTGGTTCCGGGTGCATTTGAGCTTCCTGTTATTGTAGATCAACTCTTAAGCAGTGGAAAATATGATGGGGTATGTGCACTTGGTGCTGTGATACGCGGAGCAACACCACATTTTGATTATGTTTCAGCAGAAGCAACAAAAGGGATTGCAAGTGTATCATTAAAATACCAAAAACCAGTATCTTTTGGACTTTTAACAACAGATACAATAGAACAAGCTATTGAGCGTGCAGGAACAAAAGCTGGAAATAAAGGTTTTGAAGCAATGACAACTGTGATAGAACTTTTAGATTTATATGAGGAACTATAAGAATGGCAACAAGACATCACGCAAGAATGGCAGTTGTAAGTTTACTCTATGCATATGACCTTGGAAATGGAAATACTTCCAAACATGCACAAGAGATTTTAGAAGAAAAAAAGATACGTAATAAGCAAAAAGATTTTGCTTTGAGTTTATATGATGGTGTGATGGAAAATATAGAAGCTTGTGATAAAGCAATAGAAGAACACCTAAAAGAATGGGATTTTGAGCGACTTGGTACAATAGAGAGGGCAACGCTTAGACTTGCAACTTATGAAATTTTATTTGGTGAACTTGATTCTGCAGTTGTTATTAATGAGGCAGTAGAAATTACAAAAGCATTTGGAACGGAACAAAGTCCTAAATTTATTAATGGTGTTTTAGATGCTATTAGCAAAGATAAATCAAAAAAGCAATGAAAAGATTAACAAATGAAGAAGCATTAGACCTTTTAAAAAATGCTGATTTAAAAACACTTGGAAAAATGGCAACACAAAAGAAAAAAGAGTTACATCCAAAGGGTGTAACAACTTTTGTGGTTGATAGAAATATTAACTATACCAATATCTGTTGGGTTGATTGTAAATTTTGTGCTTTTTATAGGCATGAAAAAGATGCAGATGCTTATGTCCTTACTTTTGATGAGATTGATACAAAAATAGAAGAACTCTTAGCAATAGGTGGAACACAAATCCTTTTTCAAGGGGGTGTGCATCCAAAGCTAAAAATTGAGTGGTATGAAGATTTAGTAGAACATATCCATACAAAATATCCACAAATTACTATTCATGGTTTTTCTTCTATTGAGATAGATTTTATTGCAAAAGTTTCTCGTATTAGTGTACAAGAGGTTTTAAAAAGGCTCAAAGCAAAAGGTTTAGCTTCTATTCCTGGTGCTGGTGCTGAGATATTAAGTGATAGAGTACGTGATATTATCTCTCCTAAAAAAATAGATGCCAATGTATGGTTAGATATCCATAGAGAAGCACATAAATTGGGGATAATGTCAACTGCAACAATGATGTATGGAACAGTTGAGAGTGATGAAGATATTATTAAACATTTTGAAATGATACGAAATTTACAAGATGAAACGGGTGGTTTTCGTGCATTTATTATGTGGAGTTTTCAATCAAACAATACAGAACTTATTCGTCAAATTCCAGATTTAAAAAAACCATCTTCTAATAGATATTTAAGACTTTTAGCAGTTGCTAGATTGTATCTTGATAATGTAAAAAATATCCAAAGCTCATGGGTAACACAAGGACCATATATAGGTCAAATGGCATTGAGGTTTGGTGCAAATGATTTAGGTTCAACAATGATGGAAGAAAATGTAGTAAGTAGTGCGGGTGCTAGTTTTTCTATGAATAAACAAGAACTTATCCATCTTATAAAAGATATAGGTGAAAAACCAGCCATTAGAAATACAGCATATGAGATATTAGAGCGATTTTAATTTTTATGAAAAAAGCTTTTACACTTATGGAACTTATTTTTGTTCTTATTGTTATAGGGATTTTAGCAGTGCTAATAATCCCAAAAACTAAAACAAATCCCCTTCAAGAAGCAGCTATCCAATTAGCCTCTCATTTAAGATACACACAACACTTAGCTATGATAGATGATAAATACACAACAAGTGATGATAAATGGTATAAGATGAGATGGATATTAGTATTTTCATCAAGTAAATATACTGGTGGAAGTGATGTTTGGGCTTATACCATTTTTTCAGATACAGCAGGAAATCATACAGGAGATGCACAGCAATCAGAAATAGCTAAAAATCCACTCAATCAAGAGCAGTTGATGACAGGTGGTTATGGGAAAGAAAAAGCTATTAATTTTACAGATGATGGTTTTAAGGGGATGAAAGAGTTAAATATAGGAACAAAATATGGCATTATTGGGGATAATGGTGTAAAATTAAAAGGTGGATGTAGATATTCACGTATAGGGTTTGATTATTTGGGACGACCAATGTATGGGAGTCATAAAGATTCAGTAAAACCGTATGATGATTATCATCAACAATTAATAAAAACAGATTGTAAAATTATTTTAACTGATCAAGAAAACAATAGTGTTACACTGATAATTAAGCCAGAAACAGGCTATATAAGCATAAATTTTTAAAAAGTAATTATTTCTTTTATTATTTAAGAGTTTTTTAAGCAATATCTTCCTATAATTCCCGTCCACAAACACAGACAACCTACACAAAAGGGAGTCAGGGA
>FPHP01000048.1_pt1 | contig 104087 bp, 109 predicted proteins | sample 1057371 | NCBI WGS metagenome assembly FPHP01 (sample SAMEA4473311, study PRJEB15554) | hydrothermal vent metagenome | biome: marine basaltic hydrothermal vent biome; feature: marine hydrothermal vent; material: water | place: Pacific Ocean | collected 2011-06-14/2011-07-23 | depth 1155 m
AAATGAACTTTTTTCTATTACCGATTTTACTAAGCAGATAGGAAGTGCTATTTCAAATGTCAAAGAGCACACTTTAGAGAAAATAGGGATATTAAAAAACAATAAACTTGAGGCTGTCGTCATCTCTACCGATGAGTATGAACGCCTAAAAGAGATCGAAGAGCAATTTTTACTTGCAGAGCATAAAGCTATCTATGATGCCGTGCAAGAGAGAACGGATACCCCTCTATCGAAGTATATTTCTATGGAGGATATGGCTAAGAGATTTAATATAGATGTAGAAGTGCTTTAGCAATGTATGAAATCAAATATCATCCTCTTGTAGAGAGTGATTTAAAAAAGTTAGATCATTCTGTTCGCATAGAGGTTTTTAAAAAGCTTAAAAAAATCCAGCACTCCCCTGAACTTGGAGAGTTACTTGGGAACAAAAACGGTATGAATCTCTCTGGTCTTCGCAAAATGTATGTCGCAAAGAAGCAGGTAAGAATCGTTTATGAGATTGTCGAATCTATAATAGTTGTAAAAGTGCTTGTTATTGGCAAAAGAGAGGATATGGCAGTCTATAAAGAGGCTAATCGAAGAAGAGAATGCTAACATTTTTCATCACCTATTTTTTAAATCTAACAAGATCAACCAGTATCCCACTTTGCCCTATACCTATCACCTCTGAGCGAATTGTATCACACTCCTGAAGTGAGGTAGGATGGCCGTGAACCGATTCGTTTTGGATGGATTGCATCGTTTGGATAAAAGAGGGAACTTCGACAAAGATAAAGTGTTTGAGTGATTTGTCTTCGCCCATTCTAAAAACAAGTGCAATTTTTAAACAAATCCCTTACATAAAAGAGAATTTTAGCATAAGTTTTTTCAAAACTATTCAGACTGTTTTATTTTTCTAAAATTGTGTACCCTAATGTGCACCCTTGAGTATTTTTAGAGGTTATTTATGAATTTGAGTTTTTTTTTGGAAGCTCGTATTTAAGGGGTGGTGCGGACGAGAGGACTTGAACCTCCACACCTTGCGGCACCAGATCCTAAGTCTGGCGTGTCTACCAATTTCACCACGTCCGCTTCAATAATAGTTATAAAGGGTGGTACCCCCTACACGATTCGAACGTGTGACCTACGCCTTAGAAGGGCGTTGCTCTATCCAGCTGAGCTAAGGAGGCAAATCTTACCAAAGGTGGTACGCTCGATAGGATTCGAACCTATAACCTTCGGAGCCGAAATCCGAAACTCTATCCAGTTGAGCTACGAACGCTACTATTTTTAACTATTATTAAGATTTTATAATTATTTGAATGGGGTGGGATATGGGATTCGAACCCACGGCCCCCAGTGCCACAAACTAGTGCTCTAACCAACTGAGCTAATCCCACCATAATAAACGAAAAATGGTCGGGGTGAAAGGACTCGAACCTTCGGCCCCCTGGTCCCAAACCAGGTACTCTAACCATACTGAGCTACACCCCGACCTATACATTAAAAAACTTTCGTTGATTAATGAGCCAAAATTATAATGATTTTTTTTTTAAATGTCAAGTGTTTTTGCAAATTTTTTTGATTTTATTTTATTTTTGTAGCTATTCCTGCCACTACATGATATACTTCATCTACATTTGAAGCTAAAATTTGAGCAACACGACCATTGATATCTACAAATTGTCTTACAAGTTTATATTCACTTACCACACTACAACCAACATCATCAAGAACAAAAACTATATCATTATCCAATGTACAAACCCTTTCTATCTCTTTATAAATTACCTCTTCAGTAAATTTACGATACAACATATTGTTTATCCACATACTTACACCTTCTACTAACACAGGTATTTGAAGTTGTTGTAAAGTATCGTAAAGTTTTACTGGTTCTTCAAGTGTATCAAATGTATTTTGTCGTTGTTTTTGATGTTGCAAAACCCGTTTTTCCATCTCTGCATCAAAAAATTCATTTGTTGCAAGATAGATGGGTTTTGTTTTGGAGTGTTGTAGGATATATTCTTCTGCAAGTTTACTTTTACCACTTTTTATCCCACCAATAAAAAGTACTTTTTTACATTGCATACATCAAAAGCTCTATTTGATTTAAAAGGGCTTCATTTGTAATAGCATTTGCATTTGCATATGCCAAAGATGCTCCAGCACCTACACCCTCTTTTGCTTCCCCTTCATCATATTTTTTCAAAATTGGTATCTCTGCATTTGCAAAACTAAACTCTGTATAAATTGCATGAGGGGTATAACTTAGGAGTGATAAAAGATGTTTTATATTTGCATTCTTATCTTTTGCGACCCATTTTGTTGTTGCAAGAGTGATATTTTTGTGATTTGCTCTTAAGAGTAAATCCTCTCTTAGTGCATCAGCAATGAGTAAAACTGTTGCCATTTGTGTCCCACCTGCTAAAACGATGTGAAATCTCTTTGAAGCTTCTATGATAAACCCTGCACAAAATAAAAGCATATTATCACTCACTCTTCCTAACTTTTCAAAACGATTCATATCATCATTTATCAAAGCAAGAGCTGTATCTATTGTTTTATTTTTAATATCATTTGGAACATTTAAAAAACTTGAAGAAAAATCATTGCGACAATCATATCCCAAAGCAAGTGCTGAAGCTGCAGCTGTTGTTGTTCCTGCTGGAGTACTTTCACCTAAGATAAGATAATTTCCTTTGAGTTCATACTCTTTTGCAAATTGCATCCCTTTAAAAACAACTGCTTTTGCATCGATATCTGCTCCTTTTGAAATTGCATTTGATGGAGCTAAATCAAAACTATATAAGGGAGTATTTTGTGGTTTTTTCTCTAACCCAAGGTCAAGTACTTCAATAGCACTAAATGGATATAAATTATGTACTGCTCTTGTAATGAGTGCTGGGGTTGGGACACCTGTTGGAGTTTCTGCAAGTTCTGTAAGGGAAAAAACTTTTTCATTAACCAAAAATTCAGCATCAAGTGTAGGAGTAAGTGGAATCATTCCCGGGATTCCTGCTTGAGTTATCCCAGAAATTTCACATGTTTTTGTCACACTTGCTGCAAGTAAAAAATCTGCTCTACCATCTATGATACTATCTTTTTCATCTGTAAAAATATTATATGTTTGCACTATATCTCCTTTAAAAATGGAGCTGGTGGAGTATTTTTTGATGGGAAAATCCCTTTATAACATTTTCTTGTTCTATAATCAAAAATATAAAAAGTTTTTTTCTCATACTCTTTTGTAAATTCAAGAGCAACTTTTGGAACTGCTGGTCCATATTTTTCTAACTTTTTAGAGTATGTTTGTATTTTTGGATAGATAAGCATAACACGTGTATCGCTATATAAGCCTAAGCGATACTCTGAAATATAGCGTGATTTTATACCTATATCTTTTTTTTGATTTAAAGTAATCTTTTTATCATTACCACTATCAATTAAAATATTATATTTTTGTGTATTTAATGGTTTCATACATGATGCTGTTACAAAAATAGGTTGTGTTCTTAATTCTGTTTTTTGTGTTGCAAAAACAAAAAAAGCAACATTTGGCTCTATATCTTTTAAAAATAAAACACCCTTTGGATACTTATGCTTTGCTGTATAAAGTGCCCATTTTTTACTCTGTTTTTCATAAAGTGCAACAATCTCAATATCTTTATTTTTATCAAAAGTGGTAATAACATCTACCCCATTATATGGAGCAACAAGATAATTCCACCCTTTATGAAGTTGATAAATTGATGCATCTGATTTTTTTGGAGTATTATTTTGTATTTTTTGAAATAAAAAATTTTGTTGTTGTATAGGAAAAGGAGTATTTATCCCCTGAATTGATGAAGCATATAAACTACTAAAAAGTAGTATAAAAAGAAGAAAAAATTGCATCATTAGCTCCTTATGGAACTAATGAAGTATTTACATTTGTTGTAGTTTCTAAATCAATTGGATTATCAACACTTGCATCTGCTTCTGCTTGAGTTGATGGGAATGTACCTTTATAAAGCTCTCCAGCATATTCAATAAAGAATGTTTTTCCAGCATATGCTTCAACAAGTTGAATTTGTGCTACATCTGTACCATCAGGTAACTCATAAATAGCTGTCCATGCCAAGTTTGTTGTAAAGTTTTCAGTACCAATTGGTTGGAAACTCATACGAACTGTTGCATTATCTTGTAGAGATTTTAAACTTACACCATCATTATCATCAGATGTACTTGGCTGTGTTGCTGTTTGTGTACATGTATCATCATATGTAACACCAATCACTGTCTTATCAGATGAACCATCTTGTGTATGTGTCAAGATATGAGCACTTTTAAAGAGTGATGTATATTTGATTTGTGTTGCATTTGAAAGATTTGAACTTCCAATAACTCCATTACCATCAGCTGCAATAATTCTTAATGTATTTTCAACACCATAATCATATTTTTGACAAATATTCCCTGTTGCTGAACCATTTGTAGCTGGTATTTCAACACCATATTGATTTAAAGCAGTCTCTCTTGAAATAGTTGACTCTGGAATATAATCTTTAAATACATAGAATTTTGATGTATCATTTGCATCATCACTTAAAATAATAGAACTTCCTACAAAGCTATATTTTGGTGCACTTGGTTTACCATAATCAAAAGATAATGCATCAGATATCTCTTTTGCTTCCCCTTTTCCATTTGTTGCTCTTACACTAAAAGAGATTGGAGATGCTGTTTCACTAAAATCATTCAATGAATAATGTGAAAGTGTTCCTGTATATTGATTTGATGTTCCATTACGTTTGAGTTGAACAGTTTCACCAGCTACTGTTGCAAATGCTGTTGATGTTGTATCATTTAGCCCTGTGATTTCAACTGTAAATGTTCCACCATTAATAATATTTTCTGTTGTATAATCAGTATCATTGTTGAAATAATAATGATATGTTGGTGTAAATGTAGGTGTCCCAATAGTTACACTACTTGCTGATGCAGTTCTTAATTTTACCCAATATCCAGATTTTAAACTTACATTAAATAAATTAAATTCATTTTGTTTAAACCAATCATTCTCATCACGTGTTAAATCAATACTATCCCATGCAATAGAACTATCTACCATATTTGTTGTTGGTCTAAGGATTGCTTCTACTTCGTATCCAGCATCTCTCATAGTATAAAGTGGTCCATAATTTGCATAATTTGGTGTATAGATAGCATTATCTTTTAAATCAGCTACAAGATCACCATTTGCAATATCTATATCTTTTGCAACCTTTCTAGTAAGGTCTGTTGTATTGGTATCAGAAATAATACCTGTACCAGTTGATGAAGCATTCACATCCAATACATCTAACCCTTTAATAGTTACATTAACATCTGCAAAATTTACATTACTATCAGTTGGAAAATCATGAGAAGCAAAACCATGAATTCCTTTTTGTTTCATTTGAACATTCAATGCATTGACAAGATCATCAAAAAATGTTCTATTTTCATCTTCTGTTGCAGCACCTGATGCATCAGCAATACTAATTGTTTGTTCGTAAGTTCCATCATTATCTACATCAATTTTAGTACCATCATTTGCATCCCAAGTAGTTGACCAACCTGTCCAAACTTGTGTTGATTGTTTAAGTGGTAAACGAGCAACAGAAGAGAGTGAATACACACCACCAACAGCACCTTTTGCAACTGTATCACTTGAAGATGAACCTTTAAAGAAATCTGCTGTACCATCTTCTGTATCTAATAATTCAAATTTATTATTATTTGTAGCTACAACTACAAGTTTTCCATTTGAATCTGCTTCAGCATATACCCCTGTATCTGTATTAGCATCATTATCTGCTTTTGTTTGAATAGCACTTGCAAAGTCAGATGCAGTATCACCATTTGCAGGAGCAAAGCTTGCTGAATTTGTATTTGAAACAGTATACTCTAAAACACCATTAGCATGAGATGAATCAACACTATATACACGTGTATATGTTGCATCTTTTATATAAAATGGTTTTGTAGAAGCGATAATTGCTTTATCAAGATCACCATCACCATCAATATCTAATTCAATAACTCTACCAACACCATCTGTCCCATCAAAAAGTGGATCTTTTTCTATTTGAGTTTTAACACTTGTTGCATTAGGTTCTGCATCTGTATCATAAGTCAATGCTAAAGCTGGATTATCACCATCAATATCTCCAAAAATAATTTTTGCAGAAACATTTGTATATCCACCATGTGTTGCAGTACTATCTAATTTTCCAGCTGTATCTGCACCATCTGCCATATTTTTAACAAATAAATCAGCAATAACCGCATATTCACCATATGCAGAACTTACTTTTGTACCAGTCAAATCATCTACTGCTTGTCTTTGACCATTTACGTATGGATTAGCTCCTGTTAATGTTGTAACTTTTGAATTAGCATCAGCTGTTGTACCAGAAATTGAAAACTTTTTATCTGAAATAAAAACAAGTGTTCCATCATTTGCAGTTGCATTTGCATCAGGGAAAACTTTTACTTTAAAAGTTTCTGGTAATGTTCCTAAAAGTACTCCATCTTCTATTGTTGAATTAATTTGTTTTGACCAGTTATTTTCTGCATTAGCATCTGCTAATGTTACTGTTACACTATTAATTCCAGAATCATCATAAACAGTAATCTTATCTCCAGATGCAAGCTTTTCAACAACTAAACCTGTTGCAGCACTTCTGATATCTGGTTTGATATCATCAAATGCTATCATATTCCACCCTTCAGTGAGATATGATGCATTATTTTCATCTTCATACACATTAGCATTTGGGATACCATCAGTATCTTGCGATTTTCCAAGCACTAAACCAGCAGCACCCCCAGCATTGTTTGTTGGAACAGCATCATTAATATCTACTCGACCCCAATATGCTCTTCCTTTTTGAAATGCTGTAAAATCATTTGCATTTGCTCCATTTCTTTTATCCCATACTTTCCACTCTTGAGCAACAGAGTCAAAATAATAAAATGTTGCATTTTTAGCATTTGTAATCTCATTTGCATCACTTGCATGGAGTTTTGCATCCCACTCTTGAGCATTTACCGGATTATCTGTTAAGTTATAATCAAGAACATCATTAATAGCTGTTCTATCTGGAGTTGATGAAGCACTACTAATACTTCCTACTTGTGCTGTTACAGCATTTGCATATGTACTTTCTTGAGAAACTGTTACTACATATTTTGTTGTACTTGAGTTATTAATAACAATCTCCATTTGATGTCCCTCAAGAGAAGCTTTGTAGTTAAACTTCATATTTGGAGAGCTTGTTGAACCAACTTTTACATACATTGTACGCACTGGCTCTGTTGGTTCATATGTTAAATTTGTGATATCCATCCCAATTTTTAAACCTGTTAAACCAGATTCAGCAAGTGCTTGAAGTGATGCTAAATCTCCTCCACTTACAGTTAAACCAGAAGTTGCATTATCATCAGAAGTAATTGTATCTTCTAATGCAGTTAAACCAGCAGAAAAATCACTTGTACCAGAAGAAGCAGTAGTTGGGTCACCATTGCTAAAACCGTTTACACCAAACATTACCCATGATGCATCATGAGTTGCTGTTGTTAATGGAACATAAATTGCGGCTGTATCTGCAATCACATTTGTTGTGCTAAGAGCCATTGCTGCAGCAAAGCTTACTAAACTTTTTTTATAATTCATCATATATCCTTTATAAAATTATCTAAATACTTTTTGTACTTTTATCTTTGTTCCAACTACATTATCTAATGTAAGTTGATAACAATATGGCTTATCAAATTGATCAGATCTAACATATACCACTCTATCTACTCCTGCTATACTTGTATCACTCCAAGCTACATCATATGATAAACGAAATACTCCATCCATTGTGTAAGTCGTTGACCCTTGTTGGTTTAAATCATTTGGAGATGGAAAAGGTTTATAGTATAACCATACCCACGTTTTTGGAAGATCTTGCACATCACCAACCTCATAAAGAGATTGAAGTTGCAATCCATCTTTTGCTACTATATAAAAAGCAGAACCATTTTCCCCCTCTTTATCCCCACTATAAGAAGCATCTTTTGCAACTGCATAACGAGCTGGGTTACATGCATCTTGGTCATAAATAGCATTAACTTCATCAAATATACATTTATTTCCACACGGACTTGCATCCGTTGTGTTGTTTTGTGTATTTGTTGTGTTATTTTCAGATGGATTATTTTGCACTTGACCACCTCCATTATCTTGAGAAGGATTTGTATTATTGTTATCACTTTGTGGTATTACAGTTGGTATATCAGATACACTTGATGAAGTATCTACTCCACAGCCATTTAAAATCATTCCAACAATCATCCCACAAAGTAATTGTAACATAACACGTGAATCCCCTCTCCTTTATTTGTTATTGAACAGGAAGTTTTGGAGGAACACCTAATCCATCAGATAAACCAAATGGATTGCTATTTCCTGAAATAACTCTTCCATTTACTATCTGTACATCTTTATCTTGACTTGCTACTGTTTGAGGTTTAGAAGCTTCGCTAGCAACCATATTACCTTGCTCTCCACATCCTGTGAATACAAAAGCTAATGCCATAACACTCAAAATTGAAATCATCCATGTTTTCATTTTAGATCCTTTTAGAAACCCGATAAGATACTGTAGTAATTATAAAAATCTATAATCACTATAATCCCTTATTTCTAGTTTTTATTATTCGATATTATCTACTTAAAATTTAAAAAAATTAAGTGATTTTAACCGATTGTAAAAAGCATATCGGCATCACACAAAAATACTTTAATTTTTTTTCATAAAATTTCAAAGTAGATATCTGAAACTCCAACTAGCAAAAGATGTACCACAAACAATTAAAAATGATATTTAAAACCAATAATAAGCGAATGAAGAATTTTATGTTGTAGTTTTGAACGGTTTGTTTTATCAAGTTCTATATTAGTAGTATGCTCCATAAATAAGCATTGATATTCTACAAATATATCACCCAAAGGATATTTTTTATAACTTATACCAGCTTCTGTCCCATAAAATGGAGAAGTACTATCATTACTTGAATTTTTTGAAGGATTTGGAATAGGATCAACATTCCATGTTAAAGCACTATATCCAACAAGCACTCCAAAATATGGTTCTATAAAATTATATTTTCGAAATGAATAATCAACAACACCATAAAAATTATGAAAAACAAGGTCAGAAGTGCTAAAATGCATATAACCAACACCTGCTCTTAAATGATAAGGTAAAGACATTCCCCCTTCAAGAATATAACTCACTCCTGAATTTTTTGGTTCTTTTATCTTTACTGTTCCTGATAAAATCGTATGAGTTGATGGTGCTGAAGAGTATCCAAGAGCAAAAGAGGAATAAAATTTTTTTTCTTTTTTTGTTTTCTTTTCTTTTTTACTCTCTATAAGTATGGCTTGAGGATATATTTTTTTAATTTTTAAAAGTGCAAATGTTGCTTGAAGTTTTTTTTCATATGGTCCACTGTATATACTATAACTTCGTGGTGAACGGGTATAAACCATATTTAATCCCACAGAGTTAAGACGATTTTTCACTCTTTGTAAAAGATAAACACTCTTTGTATTTGCTATCTTTACATAAAATGGAGTTGCATATAAAAATGGTTGCAAAAGAAAAAACAATAAAACAAAAGAACGAACAATTTTCATAGCAAATCTCCAAAAATAGATAATCCAAAGACAAATCGACAAAAAAAAGAAAAACTTTAGCCTTTATGGAATGTTTTATGCTTATTATATAATAAATAAAAAAAGAAAGGGGAAGAGTATGTTTAAAACTATTGTTTTTTTATTCATAACACTTCTCTTTTTTGGATGTGAATCTTCAACATATACATCATCAAATCAAATCACATCTAATTCTATTCGTGGTGTTGTTGTTGATGGATATATCGATGGGGCATCACTTTGTTTAGATACAAATCTCAATGGCACATGTGATGAACCAACTATTGCAACAAGAACAAATAGCAATGGTTCTTTTCTTTTTTCCAATCTTGATATAGATACAAACAAAACAAAACTTATCTCTATTATGGCAAAAGATGGTGTAGATAGTTCCACACAAAAAGATTTTCAATGCCAACTCAAAACAATTATAGATCCATCAAAAAATAACGATAATGTTGTTATCTCTCCACTTACAGACCTTGTTGCTGTTTCTTTTTTAGATTCAGATAACAAAGATGCAATAGCCCTTGAAGATGCACAAAATACAGTTTCACAAATCCTTGGACTCCCAAAAGAAAGCCTTTCTAAAAATCCAATGGAAGATATCAATATCTTTACAAAATCCCAAGAGTTACAACATACAAAACAACTCATAGAAACAGCTTTGATAAAAAGACTCTCTCTTGATTCAAAAATTATCAAAGAAAAACTCAAAAGTGAACTTTTAGCACACGAACTCAATATCCATCAAGTTCTCATTGCAATGGAAATTAATTTCAATATAGATATCCCAAATAATGAAGAAACATTCATTAAAAATCAAATTGTTGAACTCAAAAATGCACTTCACTCTTTAGCACAAGATACTTCGTTAGATATCAATAATCTCAATAGACTTCAAAAAGCAATCGATAAAGAACAAACTATTGCAAATCAAAAACTCCAAGAAGCTAAAAATAATGAACCAATAGAAGTGGTGAAAATTTCAATCACTCCACAATCTATCACACAAAGTATTTTTGATAAAGAGGGAGCGATTTTAGACCAGCAGGCATGTCGTGCAACAAATGGTTATAATTATCTTACATATAGCAATACAGAAGAAACAAAAAATGAAGATACAACAAATGGAATTAGTATCAAAACAGATGGAGATGGAACCTCTTTGGTTAAAATCTTTTATCCAACATTAGAGTATCCAAAAACACCATATGATGCAACTATTGTTTTTCCAAATAATGACTATTATTTTTCATTTAATAATGCTTGGGTCAATAATCCAAATAGAACAATTTATGTGATGACACCAAATCAATCAGATAATACAATATATGATTGTTATAGATTTGAACTTGACTCAACAAATGCACGTGATATTAAAGGTGTAAAAGTTTTTCGTTATGAAGATATCTGATGTTCATTAAGACAATCAACACAATAAAGAGCTTCTGGAACAAGCTCTAAACGTTGTAATGAAATCTCATCTTCACAATCCAAACAGATGCCATATTCTGGCAAATCTACCCTTTTAAGGGCATATTGTAATTTTTTTTGTCGCTCTTTGAGTTGTAAAAGTGCTTTGTTCTCTACCTCTTGTGCATTGATGAGTTCTTCACGCAATAAACATCCAAGAGAACAATCAGGAGCAATAGGTTTGAGTTTTTCTTCTTGAAGTAAAATCTCTTTTTCTAATGTTTCAAGAGTTATTATAATTTTTTGTTTGAGTTGTTGTCTTTGTAGAGGTGTCATAAATTATATCCAAAGAAAAACACTCAAGCGAAAATATTGGGGAAAGGGGAATTTGCTTGAGTGTTTCTTTTATTTGTTTAGTAATATCTTCTCTCTTATGAAAAGGAGGAAACATAATCGAGAGTTAAAATTATAATAATTATAAGTTAATACAAGGTAAATAATAATGTCATTTTTGCTTGGAAGTTTTTATTTTTTTTATTTTGGAATTATTGGTATTTATATCATATTTTTTCCAAAAGTTTTAGATATGGTTGGATATAGTAGTGATAAAATTGGTTTTATCCTCTCTGTTTCTCCACTTGTTCGCTTTATTATCCCATTTTTATTTCTCAAAGGGTTTCAACTTAATAAAAAATATTTTTATATTGCTCTTATTGTCCTTGTTATAAGTAGTATCTCCTTTTCTTTTTCCCTTTTTTCATTCTATCCTCTTTTACTATCAAATATAGGACTTGGGATAGGACTAAGTCTTATTTTACCTTATATAGAAGTCATAGCACTTGATACTATCAAAAAAGAAGCTTATGGAAAAGTAAGACTCTTTGGCTCTATTGGATTTATCATTGTTGCACTTGTTTTGGTTCGTTATCTCACTTCTGTCCAAATAGCTATCTATTATCTTATCTTTTTTGTTATTACAACTGCACTGTTTGCTTTTGTTATAGCAAGAAAAAAACAAGCAACCTCCCATACAACACTCTCAAACACTATCAATCTTTTAAAAGATTGGTCATTGTGGGTGGGACTTACTTTAATGCAGATAAGTTTTGGAGCCTATTATAATTTTTTTACTATCTATGAAACGCACCTTGGTATGAGTTTGGATATGACAATTAATCTTTGGGTTTTTGGAGTTATTATAGAGATAATTATGCTCTTTTTTCAAGGCAAACTCCTCCGATATAACCTCATCACCATTTTACAATTCACAACATTTTCAGCAGTCATTCGATGGTTATTACTCTTTTTATATCCTCAAAATCTCCCTATATTATTTTTTGCTCAATCGCTTCACGCTTTAAATTTTGCTCTTTTTTATACTGCGGCTATTAGCTATTTACATCAACACTATGCACATAAAGTTTTAGCACAACAATTTTTTTCAGGGATTACATTTGGATTTGGCGGGCTTATTGGAGCGATTTTATTTGGATATATGTATAAGTTTTATCCATCATTTATCTTTTTAGGTGCAGCACTCATCGCACTGCTTGGAGTTTTTATGCTTTTCTATTATGCTAAAAAGAGTAAACAAACCCCGTAATTTGTGAGAAGTTATTTTTATCTACCCCTTCTGCTGGGATAGAAGCAACATCGTAAACCATACTTATAGTTAAATCTAACTTTTCATTAATTTTTGTCACAAAACTCAGTTTTTGTACCACAACATAATTTGCAAAATCATCTATAACTGGCTGATAATCAAGCCGATATGCAAGAGTTGTATTTTCAGAAAATGCAATACTATAAGCAATATAATTATTCAAAACAATATATTTTTGACTCTCACTTTCATTGAGATATTTTTTATCCTCAAAAAAAGCACCAAACCCTATATATCCTGTTCCATAATGGATAAATTTATCCATCTTAATACGTAATCCCAAACCAGCCAAACGCCTATACTCTATCTCTTTAAATTTATCCTCTTGTGTTTGAAGAAAGAACTCCCCACGTAAAACTTCACTCATAAGTGTATGAATATAGCGATAATGAATATAGATATTATTCGTATCTTCAATACTATTTGTTTTTCCATATTCACCAGAAAATTCGATAAATGTTACATAGGAGATATTATTATCATAAAGAAACTTTGCTTCTCCCCTATAATCATCTTTATCTGTATTTCCACGTTGTGTTTGAAGCGATAATCCTATCTTTGTATGAAAACCAGCATTCTCCCCAATCTCGACAGGGGTAATGGAAACAAGTCCAAATAATGAACTTGCCATAAAAGCCATAAAAAGAGTTCCAAATAATATTCTCATATATTATATCCCCATATCAAACTCAAAATGTGAAGTAAATGAAGCATCATATTCTCTTGTTCTATGGATATTAACCACTTTAAATTTATCACTCACCAGATTTAGTTTAATAGTTCCACCCTCTTTTGATACAGCAACTGTTGCATATACTGGTCCATTTGCAGAGGAGTTTGTTAAAACATTAGAAGACGGTGTCATCATTACAGAAGAACTTTCATTGAGTGAATTAACTTCAAATGACAAAGTAAAAATACCATCTTCATACTTTACTTTTCCCTCTTCTATCACATAAGCTTGAAGTGAAATAATATATGTTCCAAGAGCAGTTTGTACAACAGCAGGATGGTCTATCCTTGTACCATAATTATCTTCTGCAATAGTAAAATTATATTTTTTTCCATTTAACCAACAAATTACATCTCCAATAGGTTTATAATCTGTCCTTGTAGGTGTTGTTGTCGTTGGTGTTGAAGACGAGGAACTATCACTGCTACTATTGTCATCACTATTACTGCTATTATTATCACTATTACTGCTATTATTATCACTATTACTGCTATTATTATCTCCATTTCTTGCACTATTACCTCTATCTTGCCCATTATTTTGTTGATCCTTACCATTATCGCTATAATTACTATTATCGCTATAATTACTATTATTACTTTCATTACCACCAGCTTTTTTGATACTTCTTTGCTGTGTATTTTGCTCACCTGATTGATCTTGGCTTGATTGATTTTGCTCACCTGATTGACTTTGTGAAGAATTTTCAAGTGGTGCTATCTCATAATATTCTAAATCTTGAGCAAAAGTATTAAGCGGCTTTATAGGAAGTGGTGCAAGTTGCCCTTGCTGTTGCCCTTGCTGTTGCTGTTGTTGTTGCTGTTGTTGCTGGGATTGTAAATTAGCTAAGGGAGTACCATCATTTCCACACCCAATAAATAAAACTATCACTATAAAAGTAAATAAATATCGCATTATATATCTCATATCACACCTCGCTATAAGTAAGAGAGCATAAATAATAACTATTTCTCCATTAAAACCACTTGAAGCTACAAATGGATAAAATACCATATGGCAAAGAAAAATAAAATAAGAAAAAAAATTAATCAAAAAATTAAAAAATATTTTGATAATGACCCCTTTGATGTTGGAATTGAGCGAGTTGATGTAGCAACTTTAAGTGAGCTTTTACATTTTCTTGGCATTTATGATGTCAAACACACCAAACCCTATCTTTTAAAAGTTATCCGTATGATATGGAGTGAGGCAGATAGCCAAACACGCAAAGATATTCTCCAATTTTTTATGGCAAATGAAACAATTTATTATGATGAAAATAAAGAAAAAAGAGATAGACATAAAGAGGAAAAACTCAAAGAATTGCTTCAAGATTTTTCTATCACACAAGAGGAAAAACTCTTGTTATATGAAGAGTTTGCCCATATTAAAACTAAAAATATAACGACACAAAAAATAGAAGCAAAACTCAACTATATCCGTTTTGAGCAAAAAAAACAACAAATTCAAAAGATGGTTGATGGTGTTTTTGATATTGATAACTCTTTAGAATTTCATGCATCTTTACAGTATAAAATTTTTCAACACCATTTTCATAAAATTTTCACACTAAATACAAAGCCTTATAATGATACTTATCTTTTTGAACACCCTTTAGAAGAAATAGTCCAACAAATTTTACAAGATAAAGAAAAAGTAACCAAACAAAAACAACAATCTATCGATACTTTTATCCAAAATCTCAAAATTCCACATCCATACCTTACAGAAAAAGAGATAGAAAAAGCACTTCGTTCAGCCCCACCAAAAACACCGCTTCTCTATCCACCTTTAGATGAAAAAATACTCCAAAGTATTCTTCAAACAAAATATGACATTAAAGAGATAATGTTATATCAAACAGAGCTTATTCTCTCTCTCCATCAAGAGTGTAAACTCCCCTATACAACACATCTTCATCCCTATATTTTAGAAATCCCTTTAGAATTAGACCCCCTATTAAAAACGATTTGGGAAGGGGAAGAACTCCAACTTGATGATGTGATATCTCATGCAAAAAAAGAACAAGAAGAATCTTTTTTTCTTGCACTAAAAAAACTTGTATCACAATGTCAAGAGTATGCAACACAACTCCATTTTAGTGATGAAGCAATCTATAATAAAATCTATACCTATCTTTTAGCACTTTTACCAAAAACACTCACTATCTCAGCAAAAGTTGCAAAAAAAACACTTCGTACTTTTATCTATCATATCCAAGATGAGATTATCCAAAAACAACGCCAAGACCTCTTAGCAAAAACAATTCGAGATTTTAAAAATCTCTTCCCCCTCGCAAGGCAACTAAGGCGAAAACTTATCTTACACATTGGTCCAACCAATAGTGGAAAAACCTACCAAGCAATGCAACAACTCAAACAAAGCGATACAGGATACTACCTTGCTCCACTAAGACTCCTTGCACTTGAAGGGTATGAAGATTTACAACAAAGCCATATCAATGCCTCTTTAATTACAGGAGAAGAACAAATCATAGATGATGAAGCAACCCATATTAGTTCTACTATTGAGATGTTAAATTTTGATGTAGATGTTGATGTGTGTGTGATTGATGAAGTACAGATGATAGATGATAGAGATAGGGGCTGGGCTTGGGCAAATGCTATCATTGGAGCTCCTGCAAAAACAATCATTATGACAGGTTCTTTAAATGCAAAAGAAGCTATCATCGCTCTTGCTAACTATCTTCAAGAACCACTTGAAATTATTGAATTTGAGCGAAAAACACCCCTTACTCTTTTACACAAACCAATAGATATCAAACACATCACATCAGGTACTGCTGTGGTTGCATTTAGTCGAAAAAATGTTTTAAAACTCAAAGAGACACTTGCAAAACATTTTCGTGTAAGTGTTATCTATGGCAATCTCTCTCCAGAAGTAAGAAGAGAAGAAGCAAGAAGATTTCGAGAAAAAGAAACAGATGTTTTAGTTGCCACAGATGCTATTGCCATGGGGCTAAATCTTCCTATTCAAACAATCCTTTTTTCTACGGCTAAAAAATTTGATGGGATATTTGATAGACAACTTACCCCATCTGAAGTGAAACAAATTGCTGGAAGAGCAGGGAGATTTGGACTTAGTGAAGAGGGGTTTGTTGGAGCATTAAATACCCCAACACTCAAAATAATTCAAAATAAATTTACTCAAGAGATAGCTCCTATACATATCCCATTTCGCGTGATGGCAAATTTAGACCATATCAAACTTGTAAGTAGTATTTTACACGAAAATTCACTTGAAAAAATTTTACAATTTTTTGCAGAAAATATGGAATTTAATGGACCTTTTTATGCGGCAAATCTTGAAGATATGGTAGAAGCTTCCCATATTGTTGATAAATACCAACTCGATATCACAACCAAATACCATCTTGCTTCTGCACCACTCACACTCAAATCACCTTATGTGATGGATCGTTTTCAAAGCTATTTAAAAGCCCTTGAAAAAAAACAACCCATCCCCTATAACCCACCAAAATTAGCAGGAAGTTTTGCACATACAACAGATGAGATGTTACAGTGTGAAGATATGATTAAGGAGATATCTTTATATCTTTGGCTTAGTTATCGTTTTGAAGAATATTTTATAGATGCACAAAAAGCAAGAGAGTATCGCAGTGTTTTAAATAAATATATGGAAAATTCATTACAAAAAAGTCATTTCGTACAAAAATGCCGCTCTTGTAATAAAACACTCCCTCCACGCTCAAAACATTCCATTTGTGAGCATTGTTATAAGAAAAATCATCAAAGAAGGCGAAGACGCCCACCTAAAGTAAGATACTAACTTTTATACTCATTAACCATTGCTTGAAGTTTTGAAGCAACTTCAACCAATTTTTCAAGTTCATCTTTAATACTTTTTGCACTTGTATTATTGGTTGTAGAGAGTGTACTAATATCATCAATATTTTTGAGTATCTCTTGAATATGTTGTGACATTCTTGTACTATCTTCTATCGATGCTTTTGCATCTTCAACAGATTTGTGTACTACTTCTACTGCACCATCTATCTTCTCATCAACAGATGTGGAGATATTGGAGAGTTTTTCTATATCTGTTGCATTTTTATTCATCTTATCACTCACATCATTAATAGCTTGGACAATAGTATTAACACTCATCTCAATCTCTACTAAACCTTTTTGTGTCCTTTCTGCAAGTTTTCTCACCTCATCAGCAACCACAGCAAATCCACGACCATGCTCCCCTGCTCTTGCTGCTTCAATCGCTGCATTTAATGATAACAAGTTTGTTTGTTCTGCAATATCTTTAATGATATTTAAAACATTTTTTACCTCATCTGCATCATTTTTTAAACTATTTAATTCTTCAGAAAGCTCATTCTCACTCTCAACAAATGATGTAACTTTACTACTTAAAACCCCTAAAGATTGTCGTGCTATTTCAAGTTCATTTTCTGTTTGAACAACTGTTTCTTTTGTTTTTTGAGCAGCTTGAATAGTTTCTGCAATAATCTCTTGAATACTATTTGTTTTACTTTTTGCACTCTCAACTATTTTATACTCTTGATGGGTACTTTTATAAATCACATCACTTGCATTTTTAATCTCAACAGCAACTTCTGCATTTTCTTGTGCAGATACTTTGATATGCTGAAAAGTTGTTTGAATGGATTGGATAAGTTTATTGACCTCTTTTGCAGTATCACCAAATTCATTGCCATCTTGATATTCTAAACGTTTTGTTAAATCTTTATCTCCACTTACAAGTGCTGATATTTTTTCTCTTAATTGTGATAAAGGGTGTAAAATCTCTTTGAGAAAAAATGCCATCATAATTATAATAAATACAATAACACCTATAACAAAAGCAATCACAAGTGTTTTATTTGCCGATACGATTTTTTTATCCATTGCCTGAAGTGAAACTTCAACCTCTAATGCCCCTAATGTATATCCCTCTTTTGCATTATAATGACACGATAAACATCTCTTTTGTGCTATCATTGGTTTAATAATACGCAAAGTATGTTGTGTACCTGTTTTTGTTTCAATAATTTTTGTTGTTTGATTTTTTAATACATCTAAAATAGTTGCATTTGTTGTATAAGATTTTTCCTCTTTAAAAAGTTCTTTTACTGCTTTTGATTGATAGATATGAAGCTCCTTAATCCCTTCAATATCTTTTGCCATTTTTTGTGTTTGTTTTACAATATTTGGATCACCTAACATCATACTTGTTGTCATTGTTTGAAAAATAGAGTCACTTAACATCTTTATAGAATGATTTGTTGCATCTTTAGAAAATTTTTCTAATGTATTTACAAGATAGATACTCACAAAAATAGAACTCAAGATACTAAATCCTAAAATAGTTACAATTACTTTTGATTTTACAGAAGTCAACATACAAAAAAACCTTTATTTTATAAAAAATGAAATTATTCTTTTTTCTAACCAATAGTTTGGTCGAAAAATTGTTCCTGAAACAAATCCAACATGTCCACCATATGGATAAACTTCTAATGTAATATTATCATTAATTTCTTCTTTTTTAGGTAGTATTTTTGGAGTCATAAAAGGATCATCTAATGAGTGGATAAGTAAAGTTGATATAGCAATATCTTTAAGGTAAGGTTTTGCACTTGATTTTTGATAATATTCTTTTGCACTTTGGAAGTGATGTATTGGGGCAGTATAAGCTTCATCAAATTCCCAAAATGTTTTTATCTTTGCAATCTCTTTTTGTTGTAATTTTATATATTTATTCATAGGATGTTTTTGGAATTTTTTATGAAGCATTTTTTTTAAATCTTTTAAAAGAAGTCTTTGATAAAACTTTGAAAATCCCTTATTGATTGCATTTGCAGATATTGCTAAATCAAGTGGAGCAGAGATAGAAACTGCTTTTTGAAATACAATATTTTCTTTTTCCTCCCCTAAAAGTTTTAAAAGAACATTACCACCAAGTGAGTATCCAACACCAAAAAATGTTGCATTAAAATAGGTTGAATGTAGATGTTTTATCCATGCTAAAATATCCTTTGTATCACCACTATGATAAGCTCTTGGAAGATTATTTTGTACCCCAGAACAACCACGAAAATGCATCACAACAGAAGCAAAATTGTGCAATGAAGCTTCTTTCATTATTCCTTGAATATAAGGAGATTGATATGAGCCATTTAATCCATGAAGTAAAACAATAATAGGTTTTGATGAAGCAATAGATGGCTTATTATGCCAATAACACTCAACAAAATCTCCATCTTCTAAAAAAAATCGTTCTTTTTCTAAAGGAAGTGTTATCTTTTTTCGAAACAAAGGAGCATAAAGTGTTTGGAGATGAGCATTAGAAAATGCAGGAGAAAATTTCATATAAAAAAACCTAAAAAAATATTTTATTTTTCATAAACATTTTTCATTCCACTTTAAACAATTTAACTTTTTTATAATGATATAATTTTGCAAAAAAGGATCCTCCATATGATAACAAGAAAAAAAATATACAATCCAAATACAACAGAAGATGTCAATAATAGAAAAATTTTTGGTGGTGATCCAACTGGAATATTTGAGCTTAACAATATCAAATACCAATGGGCATATAATCTGTGGGAAATGATGCTCAACAATACATGGTTTCCAAAAGAAGTTGATATGACAAAAGATGTGAATGACTATAAAAATCTCACAGATGCTGAAAAAGTTGCTTATGACAAAGCTCTCTCACAACTTATTTTTATGGATTCGCTTCAAACAAACAATCTTATTGATAATATCAATCCCTACATCACAGCTCCTGAAATAAATCTCATTATGGTAAGACAAAGTTTTGAAGAAGCTCTCCATTCACAAAGTTATGCTGTTATGGTTGATAGTATCTCAACAAATTCTGAAGAGATTTATGAACTTTGGCGTCAAGATATGATGTTAAAACATAAAAATGATGCAATTGCAAAAGTGTATGAAGACCTTGGAAAAGATCCTACTGAAACAAACTTTTTAAAAGCATGTTTTGCAAACCAAATTTTAGAAGGAATCTATTTTTATAGTGGATTTACCTATATCTATACACTTGCTCGTTCTGGAAAAATGTTGGGCTCTGCACAAATGATACGTTTTATCCAAAGAGATGAAGTAACACATCTAGTTTTATTTCAAAATATCATCAATACACTCAAAAAAGAAAGACCTGACCTTTTTACAGAAAAATTAAAAGAAGAAGTATATGCGATGTTTAAACAAGCTGTTGAACTTGAAGTATCATGGGGAAAATACATCACACAAGGGCAAATTTTAGGTCTTACAGATGAGATTGTAGAACAATATATTAAATATTTAGCTGATGAAAGACTAAGTACTGTTGGATTTGATAAACTCTACAATGTCAAAAATCCTATTAAATGGGTAGATGATTTTGCAAAATTTAATGACCAAAAAACAAACTTTTTTGAAGGAACTGTCACAAACTATTCCAAAGGAAGTTTAAGTTTTGATGATGATTTTTAATGAATACACAAAACAAGATAGCCAACTATACCCTTTGTTCTATCTCTTTTGAAATATCATCAAATTATGAAGCAAATCTTCAAACACTACTTCAACATATCAAGGAGTGTCCATCTCATAGTATTATCACAGCTCCAGAAGTATGTTTGAGTGGATTTGATTATAAAAATTTGCAAAAAGCTGTTGATTTTTCCAAAAAAGCTGAAGAACAACTCAAAAAAGTATCACATCATAAAGTTATTATACTTACAATGCTTGATACACAAAAAAATAAAATTTATAATATTGCAAAAATTTTTTTTCGTGGAGATATCCTATATCAAAGAGCAAAAGCAAGACTCTTTCATCTTGGTGATGAACACAAATATATGGAAGAAGGTGATGATAAAGATATTCAAATCATCACTATTGATGGGATAAAAATAGCACTACTTATCTGTTTTGAATTACGATTTAAAGAGTTATGGCAAAAAGTAGAAGGTGCAGATGTTATTGCTGTATTATCGTATTGGGGTGCTTTAAGAAAAGAGCATTTTTATACCCTTACAAAAGCACTTGCTATCATAAATCAATGCTATGTCTTAGCCACAGATGCACGCAATAAAGATTGCACAAAAATAAATGCTATCATCTCACCACAAGGAAGTATCTATCAAGATGATACAAAAAATATCATCACACTTCCATTTTCCAAAAAAGAGATAAAAAAAATGCGTCGTTATCTTCAAGTGGGCATCAAATAATTCAAGTGGTTTTAACGCATTACAAGGTATCATTTTATCACTTTTTACCACAAAAGGAACATTACTATGAAAATAAAACTTCTTGTCACACTTGCTCTTGTATCCTCTGCTCTTTATGGAAGTAAAACTTGCTATTCTATTGCACTTATGAGTGTTAAAAAAGAAAATGTTGAGAACTTAAAAGAGGAATTTCAATTTCCAAAAGAGTGTATCATTGCAAATATAGGTCGATATGCTTCTGTGAGATGTGGATGTTTTCCAACATCACAACAAGCATCAAAACTTCTCAATACTCCAAGATATTCTGAATTTCAAGATGCCTATGTCACAAAAACAAGAAAGAGTCGCTTTGCACATAACCAATTTGCATTTAATGCAGTAGAAGAAAATATACAAGAAGAAGATGATAATGCTATCATAGATGATACTCCTCCACAACCACAACCTATCCAAAAAACAATAAAGAAAGAAAAAAAAGATATTTCTTATGAATATGTAAAAATTGACCCAAAAACAGGAAAACTCATCACTGTTTCTACAAAAAAAGAAGAGAAAAAACCAATTTCTCATAAAATTCATCAAATTTTAAAACCAAAAGAAAATACAAAGATAGATGATGATAAAGTGATGCAAAAACTCAAAGAGATAACACCACAATTAAAAAAAGAAAAACCAAAAACTGTTGCTCCAAAAAAACCTAAAAAGAAATATTTTCACGATGAAGATGAAGATATTAAAGAGATTCTTGATTTTATCGACTCTGAAAGTGACGTAGATACAGAGATTAAAGATAAACCTAAAATAGATAAAAAAGATGAAGAATTTTTTTATAGTGACTTTAAAAAATAATGACTATTTTAGGTATCGATCCTGGTACAAGAAATATGGGATATGCCCTTATTACTTTACAAAAAGGAAAAATTGCTTTACTTGAAGCTGGACTTATTAAAATGAAAGCTGAAAATCTCCAATTTCAAATCCCTCAAATGGTAGAGGGGCTTGATAGAATCTTTGCAAAACATACCATTAATGAAGTAGCTATGGAAGATATCTTTTATGCACACAATCCAGCAACTACAATAAAACTCGCACAATTTCGTGGTGCAATTATGCTAAAACTCCTCCAAGAATTTGGACAATTTAACGAATATACTGCCCTTCAAGTCAAACAAGCACTCACAGGTAAAGGAAAAGCTTCAAAAGAACAGGTAAATTTTATGGTAAGAAGACTACTCAATATAAAAAAAGAGATAAAACCCTTTGATATCTCAGATGCAATGGCCGTAGCCATTACACATGCTCAAAGGGTCAAATTACAATTAAAATAATTATACAAAGCTTGAGACAAGTTGGTCTAAGCTTCTCTCATCTAAAGCACCAGAGATACGGTGTACCTCTGCACCATTTTTAAATACTAACATTGTTGGAATACTTCGAATACCAAATCGAGCACCAAGTGCTTGTGCCTCTTCTGTATTTACTTTTACAAAAAGAGCTTTAAGTGGATAAGAAGCCGCAACTTTTTCAAAAGTTGGTCCAAACATTTTACAAGGACCACACCACGGAGCCCAAAAATCCACAAATACAGGGATATCACTATTAACAATCACCTCATCAAAATTACTCTCTGTAAGATTAATAGGTTTTGTATTTAAAAGTGATTCTTTACACTTCCCACAATTTGCCTTTTTATAAGAATCTTTTTTTGGGACATTATTTACAGCTAAACAATTTGGACATACAACTCTCATAATAAAACTCCTTTTTTTATAGATTATTATATATCAAAAAGTTAAACAACTCTTTACTGACACCCTACACATTCCATACTTCTATCTTCAATATCATTAGCCATCTCTGGTGATTGGGAACGAAGATAGTATGTTGATTTTAAACCTAATTTCCATGCTAACATATAGATATCATTTAAATATTTTCCACTTGCTTTATCAAGTGTGATAAATATATTTAAACTCTGCCCTTGGTCAATCCATTTTTGTCTAATTGCAGCTGCTTTTACAAGCAATTTTTGATCTAATTCATATGCAGGTGTATAATATGCCCAAGTATCTGGCGAGAGTTTTGGAACAACTACTGGAATAAGTCCAGAGAGATTTTCTTCAAACCATTTTCGCTTAAATACAGGCTCTATGGCTTGTGTGGTTCCTGTTAAAATAGAGATAGAACTTGTTGGAGCAATCGCCATCAAATACCCATTTCTCATCCCTTGTTGTTGTACTTTTTGACGAAGTTCATCCCAATCATAATGAAGTTTTTCACGTGTTGTAAGGTTTGACACTTCCTCTTTTGTATGGTCAAATGGCATTATTCCCCTGCTCCATTTAGAACCTTCAAACTCAGGATATCTCCCTTTTTTAACTGCCAAGTTTGAAGAAGCCAAAATCGCATTGTAACTTATTGCTTCCATTATCTCATCAATCTTATCAAAATGCTCTTGACTTCCCCACATAATCCCTTGTTCTGCTAACATTTGTGCTTCACCCATCATACCAAGACCAATAGACCTACTTCTCATATTAGTTCTTTTTACTTTTTCAACTGGGTAAAAATTCAAATCAATCACATTATCCAAACATCGAATAGCAGTTGGGATAATCTCTTGAAATTGTTCATGAGTGTTGATACGTGAAAGATTTACAGAAGCTAAATTACATACTGCTGTACTTCCATTAATTCTCTCTTTTTCAACAATATAAATAGGCATTCCACCAAGAGAATCAAGTGCAGTTACTTTTTTTGCAGGTTTTTCTATTCCACTATCAACTTTGACAATCTCATTTTCTTCATAACTTACACTCTCACCATTTTCAAAAACAAATTTAATTTTATAATGGTTTGGCTCAGTATTTTGAAAAATCTCTGTACAAAGGTTAGAGCTTCGAATTACACCATAATGGTCATTTGGATTAACTCTGTTTGCATTATCTTTAAAACATAAAAACGGACTTCCAGTTTCAAAATAAGATTTTAAAATTTTCTTCCATAAATCTTTTGCTTTGATTTTTTCAGTCACAAGTGTTTCATCTGCTTCAAATTCTAAATATTTTTTTGTAAATGCTTCTCCATGTAGTGTTGAGAGTTCTTTTGTATCGTATGGATCAAAAAGTGTCCAAATCGCATCCTCTTGTACTCTTTGCATAAACAAATCATTTAACCACAATGCTGGAAACAAATCGTGTGCACGACGACGCTCTTCTCCTGAATTTTTCTTCAAATCTAAAAAGTCATTGATATCGATATGCCACGGCTCAAGATAAACAGCAATTGCTCCTTTTCTTGTTCCAAGCTGGTCCACAGCAATAGCAATATCGTTTGTGATTTTTAAAAATGGTACTGTTCCACCTGCTGCATTTTTATGTCCATCAATATAAGAACCCATAGAACGCACCTGTGTCCAGTCCCAACCAATTCCACCACCAAATTTTGAAAGCATTGCCATCTCAGCATAAGCATCAAAAATACCTTCAATATTATCTGATGTTGAACCAATATAACAAGAACTTAACTGATGGCGTGGTGTTCTTGCATTGGAGAGAGTTGGTGTTGCAAGCATCACTTGAAATTGGCTAATCATATCATAGAACTTAATAGCCCATTCATTTTTATTTTCTTCACGTTGTGCTAAAAACATTGCAATAGCCATAAACATATGTTGTGGTAATTCTATTGGATTTCCATCTTTATCTTTTAAAAGGTATCTATCATATAATGTTTTTACACCAAGATATGTAAAGAGCATATCTCGCTCTGGTTTGATGTGTTTTTGTAACAAATCCAAATCATACATATCACGCAAACCAAGTAAAATTCTTCCCTCTTTTTCACCACGTATAAAATATTTCTCTAAAGAATCATATCCAGAAAAATGATTTACTTGATGATACAAATTGTATAAAAATAAACGTGATGCTACATAGGTCCAATTTGGTGCATCTATATCTATCTTATCAACAGCAGTTTTTATAAGTGTTTGTTGAATCTCTTTTGAAGTAATCCCATCACGAAATTGTATTTGAGCATCTACTTCAAGTTCACTTTGAGAAACATTTTCTAACCCTTCTACCGCTGCTGAAGTGTATTTTTGTATTTTTGAAATATCTAATGGCTCAGTTCTTCCATTTCTTTTTATAACTGTTATCATCTAATTTTAGCTCTCTGTTTTAATTTATTTTTGAAAAAATTGCTTCTATAACTTTGTATCAACCAAATACTCTTTGAAAAATTTTATCTACATTTTTCGTATAATAATCATAATTAAAACATTCACGAATCTGTTCTTCACTTAAAGATTTGCGTAACTCTTCATCATTTAAAAGGTGTTGAAGATATAAAGACTCCCCATTTTCATCTGTTGTTGGGCGTCCAGCTTTAATCTCTTCCCAAACTTTCATCGCATTTCTTTGCACAATACGATATGCATCTTCTCTACTAATCCCTTGAAGTGGCAACTCTAAAAGTACACGTTGAGAAAAAACAAGCCCACCAGTGAGATTGAGATTTTTCATCATATTTTCTGGATACACCATAAGATTTGCAATAACATTATTCATACGATGTAACATAAAATCAGTCGTTACAAAAGAATCTGGTAACCAAAATCTCTCCGTAGAAGAGTGAGAAATATCACGCTCATGCCACAATGCAACATTTTCCATAGCAGGTGTTGCATATGCTCGAATAATGCGTGCAAGACCTGTGATATTTTCTGTAAGGATTGGATTTCTTTTATGTGGCATTGCAGAAGAACCTTTTTGCCCTTTTGCAAAATACTCTTCACATTCATACACTTCTGTTCTTTGCCAATGGCGAACTTGCACAGCAAATTTTTCAACAGATGAAGCTAAAAGTGCCAAAGCACTTGCAAGACGAGCATAACGGTCTCTTTGAATCACTTGATTTGATGCTGGTGCTGGTTTTAAACCAAGTTCTTCACATGTTAGTTCTTCTAATTCAAGTGGTGCATGGGCAAAATTTCCCATCGCTCCACTTACTTGACCAACAGCAATTACTTCCATTGTTTGTTCTAAATTTTTTAAATGACGAGCCATCTCATCATACCAAATAGCTAAAACCAAACCAAATGTAATAGGCTCACCATGAATCCCGTGAGAGCGTCCAACCATTAATGTCATTTTATGCTCAAATGCTCTTTTTTTAATCGATTCCATAAGCATTTTTACATCTTCTATAATAAGTGCTAAAGAATCTTTCATCTGTAATGCAACAGCAGTATCAATAGTATCAGAAGATGTCATACCATAATGAAACCATCGTGATTCATCACCAAGAGATTCAGATACTGAAGTAGTAAATGCGATAAGATCGTGACGAGTAACAGCTTCTATTTCATCAATACGCTTGATATCAAACTTAGCATTTTTTACTATTTTATCGGCATCCTCTTGAGGAATCTTTCCTAATTTTGCCCAAGCTTTTACAACTGCTTTTTCAACATCTAACCATGCTTGATACTTTGCTTGATATGTCCATTTTGAAGCCATCTCTTCACGTGAATATCTATCTACCATTTCAATTCCTTCTCTAATATTATGCTAAAATCTCTCAAAAAATTATAATCATTTTTGGTGGGAAATTATAGTTAAAAGATGATTAAAAAGGAATGAAGAAAATGCCATTTGTTAAAAAGAAATTTTATGCCAAAAAAAAAGAAAAAGCTTTCTTATTTTTAATTAAAGAATTAGGATATACACAAAAAGAAGCACAAAGATTTATCGCAAAAGGAAGGCTCATTTACCAAGGAAAACCAATGGTAAAAGCATCACAAGAGATTGAAGGAGAGATTGAATTTATCTATTTTGAACCTACTACAAAAGGTTTATTACCAACCTATAAAGAGGAGCAATTTGTTGTTTTTGATAAGCCAAGTGGTCTTTTAATCCATCCACAAACAAGGCATACACCCTACTCTCTTATAGATGAACTCAAATACCAATTTGGTAAAGATGCCAACATCACACACAGAATAGACCAAGAAACAAGTGGACTTGTTTTATGTGCAACTAATAAAGAGAGTGAAAGAGAGTTAAAACTCCTTTTTCAAGAAAGAAATATCTCAAAAAAATATCTTGCAATCGTTCATGGCAAATTAGAACAACAACAAACAATAGATGCTCCTTTACTTCGTACACAAGATAAAGAAAGTGCCATGGTGAGAATGGTTATAAAAGTAGATCCAAATGGCAAAAATGCCAAAACAACTATTCAACCATTAAAGTATTTTGAAAAATATAATATGACACTCGTTGAATGTAGCCCACATACAGGCAGACAACACCAAATAAGAGTTCACCTTTTTCATATCAATCACCCTATTGTAGGTGATCCTATCTATGGACAAACACAAGAAGATATGATTAAGTTTTTAGATAGAAATTTAACAAAAGAAGAAAGGATACAAAAAAGTGGTGCATCCAGACTTCTTTTACACGCAAGTGAATTAGAATTTACTTTTGCCAATAAAAAATATCATATCAAAAGTAATATCGACTTTGCACAAGAGGGTTTAGAGTTTATTAAACAAAACTAAGCTACCATTTCGTTTGTAAATGGTCTCCCTGGTGTGTTGACCATTTACTTCTCATCATCTTGTAATGCTACTTTGATAAACCAAATAACACCAACACCAATAACACCTACTAAAAATACAACTTCAAATATATCTACACCGCTCATTTTATCTCCTTACTTTTTTCTTTTAACTGCCCGCAAGCAGCACTAATATCTATCCCTTTTGAATCACGTATCGTACACAATAATCCATGCTTTAAAAGATACTCTTGAAAAGCAACCATATCTTCATATGAAGGCCTTTGATAAGGTGTTTGAGGATAAGGATTAAAATAGATAAGATTGACTTTTGCTTTAATTCCACTTAGTAACTTTACAAGTTTTTTTGCAGAAGCAATATCATCATTTTTATCTTTAATCACAAGATATTCAAACATCACTCTTTTGCGTGTATCTATTGGGAAGCGTTTGACTGCTTCTATGATAGATTGAATATTGTGTGCCTTATTCATTGGGATAAGTTCTGTTCGTAATTCATCATCAACAGCATGAAGTGAGATAGCAATATGCACACCAAGGTCCATCGCTCCAAGCTGGTCTATTTTATTACTTAATCCGCTTGTAGAGACCGTTTGGCGTTTTCCACTAATAGCTAATCCCTCTTTTTCTTGAAAAATTTGGATTGCTTTTGTGAGATTTTCTAAATTATCAAGTGGCTCACCCATCCCCATATATACAATATTAATTTTTCTATTTTGTTTGTGGTTATTATCTTTTTTTAGTGTCACAACTTGTGCAACAATTTCACCAGCTGTTAAATCTCTTGTAAAACCACCCTTTGCTGTTAAACAAAAACTACATCCCACTTTACATCCCACTTGGGTGGAGACACAGATGCTATATTTTGCTTCGTGAATCACTTCACCATTACAATCTCTCTCTTCCTCTTTCATCTTTAGCCAAACAGCTTCGATAGTTTTTTTATCTTGCATCTCTAAAAGATATTTAATCGTTCCATCACTTGAAATCTCTTTTTTGATAATTTTTAAAGGATTGACAACAAATTTTTGGGCAAGTTCCTCTTTGAGTGATTTTGGAATATTTTTCATCTCCTCAAAATCTTGAGCATACTGATGATACAACCAATGAAAAACCTGTTTTGCACGAAACTTTGGCTGGATAAACTGTGTTAATTCTGCTTGTGTATAATCAAAAAGTGATGGTTTCATTTTTGTGTGAGTTCCTTTATGCGTCTTTTTACGTGAAGTGTTAAAAGCTCTTTTGCTTTTTGGTGATTTTTTAAAAAATCTTGATGGGCATTTTCATTTGTATAATTTGTCACACAAAAAACCCCACCAGCAGGGATATTAAACTCTTGAGCCACTCGAAGCACTGAAAAAAACTCCATATTTTCTATCCCTATCCCAAAAGATAAAAATTTTTTTGTAAGTTTTTCATTTGTAGAGATATAGTTTGAAGAATTCACAATAATATCTTTTTTTTGTGTTGTATTTGTACTTATAACATTATCAAGAGGGGTATAAGCATCATTAGTTAAAAAAGCAAGTTCTATATTTGATGCGGTTTTTGACTCTATAATATCAAAAATATTTGCCTCGCCATAACTTCCAGCACTCCCTACAAAAAGTAAAAAATCTGGTTTATCAAATAAACAATACTGTGTCAAATTCATCGCCACTTCCACAAGCCCAACTCCCATAGGCTGTGCAAAATCAAATGTTTCATTATTCCCAGCACAAATAATCATTTGACATCTAACCTCTCAATACTTACACCATTATCTAAAATAAATTGTGTAATTGTTTTAGAATCATTATGTTCATAAGGTTGTGCATACACTATTCGCTTAATCCCACTTGCAATTAAATTTTTGCTACACTCACTACAAGGCTCTAAAGTGACATAAATTGTTGCACCTTCTATGCTTATCCCTTTACGTGCCGCCCAAATGATAGCATTCATCTCTGCGTGAATTTCATACTTTTTTGACCATTCGTGATGCTCTTTTGTGTATTGATTATTCCAATAATCACAACAATTTGTATATCCAGAAGGGGTTCCATTATACCCTGTACTTAAAATCCTTCCCTCTTTTACAATCACAGCTCCAACTTGTTTTGATACACACTTAGAAGCTGTTGCTATCTCTTTTGCTATGTGAATAAAATTGGTATCACTGAGCATTATTATCTATCCCTCTAATAAACTTAATATCTGCATTATTTTTTAGTCTTGCAAAATAATCACTCAAAACTGCTTCTCGTTTATGTGTTAAAAAAACATTTTTAACCTCATCTTCTACATCTGCAAACGTTGTTTTTTGGTCTGTTTTTTTCTCTTTGATATAAAAACTCATATACCCATTTCGCCCATCAGGTAAAATAGGTGTGAAACTATTTTGTGGTGTTTTTTCTAAAATATTTAAAAGCTCTGGAGCTATTTTTTCATACGATAAAACCTGCTCTTTCATCTGAATTTGTGGAAGATAAAGCATTGGATTTTGCATCTTTTGAAAAAGTTGAACTCTATTTGTTGCTCGATAAATAATCACATCAAAAGATTTAGGATGTTCAAATCTTTTTTTATGCAATTCATAATACTCTTTTAACTCTTCCTTACTTGGCTCTTGTATCGCAGAAGAAGCAATCGCTTGAAAAAGTTTTTGATGCAAGAGTTGCTCTTTTATTTTTTGTTTAAAAGTTTCACGTGAAATCCCTTGACCTGTTTCTATGGCACTATAAAATGTCTCAACACTCATATTGTTACGAAGTGCTATATTTCGTACTGCTTCATATACTTCACTCTCATCAACACTAATAGAACGCTTTTTCATCTCTTTTTGTTCTAATGCTTGACGAATGAGTATTTCTGATGCTTTTTTTTCATTAAAACCAGAAACTTGCATCAATTTTTTAATGTCATATGTTGTAATTGGTTTATCCTCTACAACAATAGCTACTCCATCAAAAATCGTTGCATTTGCACTTACAACAAAAAGAAAACCTATCAATATTTTTTTATACATTAAAAAAATCCTTTACCTGTATTTTATCCCTTTTTTAACAATCAATGCTTAATCTTATAATTATGTATCATTTTAATTATAATACTCACCCCAATAACTTGCAAAAGTGCTGCTAAGATAAGTGCATAATAATGCAATTTATCAATAGAATGTGCACCATATGCAAGTGTTGCTAAGGCAATTAAAAGTGTTAAAGGCATAGAATGACTAAGCCCCATCAAAATAGCATCTATAAAACCCAATTTTTCTATAAAAACAAAAGCGGCAATAACGCGCATCATAATCATTGCTAGAGCAATCAAAAGCGCAGTTGCTATAAGCCCATCCATATGGAAAGCTTCTATATGAAAGGAATGTCCAATATGGATAAAAAAGATTGGTATCAAAAAACCAAAACCATAAGAAGCCAATTTATGTGATAAATCCTTTTTATGTTCAAAAAATGTTGGAATAAAAATTCCTGCTAAAAAGGCACCAAAAGCAAGTTCTAAATCAAGATATAACATCACCCCAATTAATAAAAATAAAATTCCCATTGATAAACGGATATCTTGTTCTGTATTGTCTTTATGAGGCATCAAAATAATTGAAATTTTTGGAAACCACCAAAATAAAAGTTGCATAACTCGAAAAATAATAAACATAAAAAGTAAAAAAAGTATCAATGAAACAACTACTTTTATAAAAGATATCCCAAATCCAAAATGGAGTGCTGCTGATGTTAATGTCAATAAAACAATACTCAACACTTCACCAACCACTCCAGCAATCATAGCAATATGTAACCACGGAACTTTTCCATATTCTTTAGAAAGTGTTGCTATTAAACCAACAGAAATAAGTGGTAATAAAATAAAAAATATCTTCCCTAATTGAAAATAAAGCACAAATAAAGAAGACAAAATATAAAGAACAAGTAGATATAATAAAACACTTTTAATAATATGCCAAGGGGTTTTGACTATTGTTTTTAAATTAATCTCTGTTCCTGCAATAAACATAAGATATAAAAAACCAAACTCTGCAAGAATATCAAAAAAATATTCATCATGCAAAAGCCCAAAAGAACCAGCTAAAGAACCAAAAACAATTTCAATAGGAGTAACTGGAAACTTTAATATCTTTGCAAAAAAAGGAGATGCAATGATAATAAGGGAGATAGTGATGATAAGAACAACATTATCTTCCATACAAACTTCTTATTTTACATCAGTTGCTACTACAAAACCTAAAGATGCCAACATCTCTAAATCTTTCTTTGCCGCATTACCATTTGTTGTAAGATAATTTCCAATCACAATAGAATTTGCTCCATATTCAAAAATCTCTTTTTGTCTTGCACCAAACATAAGCTCTCTTCCACCAGCAACCATAATACGTTGTGCATCTGGAATCATCTTGCGTGTTAATTGAATTAAAGAGAAAGCTTCCTCTATGCTCAATGGATTTGGCTCTAAAAGTAATGCTTCATTATGATGATAAAAATTAATAGGAACAGATGTTGGATGAAGAGAATGTAATGATTGTAGCATAGAGATTCTATCTTCTTGACTCTCTCCAAGCCCAAAAATTCCACCAGAAATAAGTACCAAACCAGCTTCATTTACATTTTGGCACGTTTCATATCGCTCTTGCCACGAATGTGTAGTACAAATATTTGGATAAAACTCTTTAGAAGTCTCTAAATTATGATTATATGCTGTTATCCCTGCTTTTTTTAGTTCTAAAAGTTGTTCTTTTGTTGCTGTCCCATTACATGCAATTAAACGAAGCTTTGGAACAGCTTTTTTTACCTCTTTTGCTACAAATGAAACAAACTCTACTAATTTATCATCTAATCCTTTATTTGCAGTCACTAAACAAAATCCAAGTGCACCATTAGCACTTGCTGTTTTTGCCTCTTGGATAATCTCATCAATAGGTTTTTTTTGATATCTTTTTATATCTGCCTTATAACGAACACTTTGTGAACAATATTTACAATCTTCATTACACGTGCCACTATTAATATTACAAATAGCACATAAAAAAATCTCTTTTTTCATTCAAACTCCCTTAAAAATGAAAAATGCTTGGCCAATGTATAATTTGCAAAATAATCCACATCAAATACTTTTTCATCTATCGTTAAAATAGCACATTCACTTACTGGTTTTTCCCTTGCACAAACCTCTCCGGGATTTAAAAAAAGAGTATTTTTAACATATTCACAATGAAACTTATGTGTATGCCCAGAAATAACCACCTGAGCATCTGGAGTCATATAAAAAGGAAGGTGCATTAGTTTTATCTTGGTTTGTTGAAGTAAAAAATAATATGGTTCTTTGACAAGATTATATGCTTGATGGTATTGTACTAAAGAAGCATCATTATTACCATACACAACAACATACTCCAAACCACTTTGCTTTAAAATATCTAATCCCTCTTTTTTACAAATATCACCCGCATGAATAATAAAAGAAACACCACTCTCTTTAAAAAAATCAACTGTTTTTTGAAGTGATTGTATTTTTTGGTGACTATCTGAACAAACTCCAACTTTTACCAAATTAATTCTCCTCTTTTGGTGTTCTTTTTTTACATTTAATACATTCATACACCTCTTTATTTCTATAAGTGCGTGAAGCTAAAACACCATCACATCCTTCTTCTTGACAATGAAGAGTTGTTGGTTCAAATTTACTAATAAATTTACAATCAGGATAATTTTCACATCCCCAAAAAGCTCCACGTCGAGATTGTTTATAAATAAGTTTTCCTCCACATTCTGGACAAGGGACATTAGAGATTTTTTTCTCACTCTCCATACTTTTTGTATTTTTGCACTGAGGATAATTTGAACATGCCAAAAACTTTCCATTACGACCATTTTTAATAATCATATCATGACCACATTTTTCACACTTCTCATCACTCTTTTCAACTTTTGTTTCTACAACATTTCCCTCTTCATCTACTTGTTCTGTATATTTACATTTTGGAAAACCACTACATGCTATAAACTGACCAAATCTTCCAGAACGAAGCAATAACTCTTCACCACATTGTGGACATTTTCTCCCTATTGGTTTTGCAACCTTTAAAGAAACAATATTTGCTTTTCCCTCTTCAATTTGTTTCATAAAAGAAGCATAAAAATCTATGAGAAGTTGTTGCCAATCCTCTTTCCCTTCTGAAATCTTATCAAGCTCCTCTTCCATTTTTGCTGTAAAAGAGATATCTACAATATTTGCAAAATGTTTTTCTAAAATTTCAATAACTGTAAATGCCATCTCTGTTGGTATAATTTGTTTTTTTTCTATACTTACATATGTTCTTGTGCTTAGAGTTGCAATAGTTGGAGCATAGGTTGATGGACGACCAACCCCTTCACTCTCTAACTTTTTAATTAAAGATGCTTCACTATAACGTGAAGGTGGTTCTGTAAAATGTTGTTTTGCTTGAACACTTTGAATATATGCCTCATCACCCTCTTTTAAAATAGGCAATAATTTATCTTTATCTTCATTTCCAAGTAATTTATAAAAACCATCAAATACTAATTTTCGCCCACTTGCACGAAATTCATTCTCTTTTCCTGTAAAAATGATACTTTGTTGCTCAAATCGTGCATCTTCCATTTGTGAAGCCATAAAACGCTCATAAATTAAACGATACAACTTAATCTCATCTGCTTTTAAAAAACTTTGTGCAATCTCTGGAGTAAAATGTAAAAGTGTTGGACGAATAGCCTCGTGTGCTTCTTGAGCTCCTTTTGCTTTTGTTCCATACACTTTTGGTTTTTTAGGAAGATATTTTTCTCCAAATTTTGAACCAATCACATCTCGTACTGCATCAACAGCTTCTTTTGCAATATTGAGTGAATCTGTTCTCATATAAGTAATAACACCACTTGTTCCATCAGGAGTTTTTACCCCTTCATAAAGTGTTTGGGCAATCATCATCGTTTTTTTAGGAGTAAAACCTAATTTGCTTGAAGCAACTTGTTGTAGTGTAGAAGTCATAAATGGAGGAGGTGTTGCACTTTTACGCTCTTTTGTTTCTATCTTTGAAATAAGATAAGAATCGTTTTTTACACTCTGAACAATTTTTTGGGCATCTTCTTTTGTTTTTATCGATAATTTTGTTATCTTTTCTTGTTGATATTTTATAAGTGTTGCTTCTATATCTTTTTGAAACAATGTATCAATAGACCAATACTCAACAGGAACAAATGCCTTAATCTCACGTTCACGATCTACAACAAGCTTTAAAGTTGATGATTGGACACGACCTCCAGATAACCCTTTTTGAATTTTACTCGATAAAAGTGGAGAAAGCTTATATCCAACAATACGATCTAAAATACGACGAGCTTGTTGAGCATTGACCATATTCATATCTATCTTTCTAAAATGTTTCAATGCATTTTTAATAGCAGTTTTTGTAATCTCATGAAATACAATACGTGGTAACTCTTGAGGGTCTTTCTTAATTGCATGTGCAATATGCCATCCAATTGCTTCTCCTTCACGATCCTCATCGGTTGCGATATAAATCGTATCTGCTTGTTTTGCAAGGTCTCTAATGGCTTTTACTGTTGGAGCATTCTCTTTTGCAATAGAGTATTTTGGTATAAGCTGATGTGTATTTTCATCAAATGTAATACCAAAGCGTGATTTTGGTAAATCTCTTATATGCCCTTTTGAAGCAATAACCTGATAGTCTTTTCCCAAAAAATTTTTAATAGTCCTAGCTTTTGCTGGTGATTCTACGATGATTAAGTTCAATTATCATTCCTAAACATAGATATTTCTTTTGCAAGTGTAGCAAAATAACATTAAATAATCGAAATTCAGTAAAGTTTTTTTTTATTATGTCGATGTTATAGAATATCTAGGCAAGGAAGCCCAGATAAAATTTCATGGAGAGCGAAAGGCTCTTACCCTAAAAGGATTTATTATGGGATTTAGAATTAATACAAATGTGGGTGCAATGAATGCTCACAGAAATGCTACTATGAATGGTATGGAACTTGACAAAAGTCTTAACTCTTTAAGTTCAGGTTTACGTATCAATAGAGCAGCAGATGATGCCTCTGGACTTGCAATTGCAGATAAACTCTCAGCACAAGCACAAGGGCTTGGACAAGCTGTTAGAAATGCAAATGATGGTATCGGTATGCTTCAAACTGCCGATGGTGCTTTAGAAGAATATGGAAATATCCTTCATAGAGTACGTGTACTTGCTGTTCAATCATCTAATGATACACAAGATACAATTTCACGTAGTCACATTCAAAAAGAGGTTACTGCTCTTTTAAAAGAAGCACAAGATATCACTGATACAACAAGATTCAATGGTATTCACCTCTTAGATGGAAGTGGCGGTGAAGGTGGTGATGGTACATTTGTATTTCATGTAGGTGCATTTGCAGATGAAACTCATTCTGTTGTAATTGCCTCTAACTCTGTTTCAGCAATTACAGGAGCAAGTATTACTGATAATAAAGTTGATACTCGTACAAATGCAGAAGCAACAATTGCTCGTATGGATTCAGCTATAGATAAACTTGATGATAGAAGAGCTACAATTGGTGCAGCACAAAATCAACTTGAATCAACTGTAAGAAATATTTCTGTAACACAAGTAAATGTTACAGCCGCAGAATCACAAATTCGTGATGTTGACTTTGCAGCAGAGAGTGCTAATTTCTCAAAACATAATATCTTAGCACAATCAGGCTCTTATGCAATGAGTCAAGCAAATGCTGTGCAACAAAATGTATTAAAATTATTACAATAATCCCTAAGATATTAGATCAATTTTTTGATCTGGTATCGAAGTGGTGAAAAAAGAGCGATTTTTTTGAAGAAGATCCATCTTTTTTTTAGTTTTAGTTTTGAGTTGTTCTATGAGTTGTGTTGCTTGTTGTAAAAGAAATAACGCTTGTTGTATCTCTTCTTGGGATTGAAGAGTTGGGATATTTTCTAAAAGTGTTTCTAATTTTTGTATATCTTTTGTAACTAAAGCTATTTTAAACTCATCAAGCCACATTCGTAGTTTCTCTCCAAGCTTCTAAAAGTCCTCGAAATACATTACTACATTCATCTAATTTTTCGATATCATTATTTTTAATAACATCTAATAAAAGTTGAATTTCATAGTTATATAATCCAGAAAGATAGTATGCAACTTCTCCGTGTTTATAGTCTAAAACAGAAATAAGTTCAGTAATAATAGCAATAGAGCGATTAATCCAATAGACTTTTTTTTCTACATTATTTTCTTTGATTGCTTTTTTTGCTTGTGCATTAAAACGAAGTACACCTTCATAAAGCATCTCTATAAGTTTTGCTGGAGATTCTATTCCTACACTATTTTGCATATACGCATTATAAGCTGTATTTCCATACATTTTCGATCCTTTTTCAATGATCTTGTTTATTTGATGTATGTAGTATCGGCAGTTATTTTTATTTATGTAGTATTTTTGAAAAAATATTTTTATGAAGTTTTAACACGGGAGTGGATATGATAAAAATAAAAAGGTAAAAGAGAGATGAATTATTTTGCAAAAAGAATTATTCCGTGTCTTGATGTAAAAGATGGTCGTGTTGTTAAGGGTGTGAATTTTGTTGGATTACGAGATGCTGGAGACCCTGTTGAAGTTGCAAGACGATATAATGATGAAGGAGCAGATGAACTTACTTTTTTAGATATTACTGCTTCAAGTGATAATCGTGAAACAATAGTAGATATTGTCAAAGAGGTTGCAAAAGAGATATTTATCCCACTTACTGTTGGTGGAGGGATTCGAACATTAGATGATTTTTATAAGCTTTTAAATGTTGGATGTGATAAAGTAAGTGTAAATTCAGCTGCTATTAAACGCCCAGAACTCATTGATGAGGGGGCAAAACGGTTTGGCTCACAATGTGTTGTAGTTGCAATAGATGTAAAAAAACAGGGAGATAGATACAATGTTTTTTTAAATGGTGGAAGAGTTGATACGGGCATTGATGCAATAGAATGGGCAAAAGAGGTTGTTGATAGAGGAGCTGGAGAGATACTTTTAACTTCTATGGATGCTGATGGTACAAAACAAGGGTTTGAATTAAATATCACAAAGCAAATAAGCAATATGGTCAATGTTCCAGTCATTGCAAGTGGTGGGGCTGGAAATATGCAACATTTTAAAGATGTATTTGAAATTGGGGCAGATGCGGCTCTTGCAGCAAGTATTTTTCACTATAAAGAAGTAGATATTATGGAACTAAAACACTATTTACATCAAGAAAAAATAGCAGTAAGAGTATAAGAAGAGAAAATTCTCTTCTTAAAAGCGGAGCATTCCACCAAAATAAACACCTTGGAATGTAAGGTCGATATTTGAAGTTGTATCTCCATCATCTACTTTTGAAGTAAGATTCATTATTCTATATCCAACTTCTATTCCCGGTTCTACAATAGGAAAAACTTTAAATGTATAATCTGCTTTAATTAAAACATCATATACTGTGTTATCTCCACCATCAGATATCCATTTAACAATCCCTTCTACACCTAAACTAGGAACAAATGGAACTTCTCCTCTTGCTCTTAAATATAAAAGAGGGATAGGTGCTGTTGTATTTAACTGTTCTTTGTTATTAACACTATATTGAATATCCATAACTTTGATATCTAAACCAAGGTCAAGACTTACCCAAAAAGTATTGTCTAAAAGATTATAATATGGGATAATGTCATATTGTGTTGCTTCTAAATAGGTTTTATCCCCATTATGAATATCTTTGAGTGTTTGTAAAAGAGCCATTGCACCAGTTGAACTAACTGTACCAACATTTTCTACTGATGAGTATTCAGCTCTTAAATTAGGAAGAATAGGGAGTGGGTGTTTTATATATGCCCATACATAATTTAAATCTGTACTTTTTTCATCAGAATTATCAATATATTCACCAGCACTATTAGAAAAATTTACTTTATTTTTGATAGAACCAGATGGGTCTTGGCTCCACATACCACCACCCATCTCAATTCTTGTCAAATCAGCATTGGCAGAAGTTGCTAATGCACCTAAAGTCACTAAGGTTGTTATTGCTTTTTTCATAAAAATCTCCATATTAATAGTTATAGGATTATAGCAAGTTTTTGGTAAAAGAAAGTAAGAGGGAATCTTAAAGCTAAAAAGCTTTAAGATAAAAAGTGGTAGAAAAAATTATTTTTTTACTGCTTCAAGTGCCGCATCGTAGTTTGGTTCTTCAGTTACTTCTGGAACAATCTCTTTGTATGTTACAACACCATTTTCATCAACTACAAAGATAGCTCTACAAGTAAGACCTGCAAGAACAGAACCACCAAGAAGTACACCATAAGCATTTGCGAAATCTTTGTTACGGAAATCTGAAGCAACAGTAAGTTTATCAATCCCTTCAGCTGAACAAAAACGACCAGCTGCAAATGGAAGGTCCATAGATACAACAGTAGCAATAACATCATCTAATTCTGCAACTTTTGTATTAAAGTTACGAGTTTCTGTTGCACATACACCTGTATCTAAAGAAGGAACAACAATGATAAGTTGTTTTTTTCCTTTTGCACCACCAACTACAACATCACCTAAACCATCAGAATTTACAACTGTAACCTCTGGTGCTTTATCACCTACATTTACTTCATTTCCTAATAACTCTACGTCTTGCCCTTTGAATTTAGTTGTTGCCATATTCAAATCCTTTTTTTATTTTTTAATACAAGAAGTGTAGTAAAAAAATGATAACAAGTTTCTTACTTAAAAAGAACCTATAAATTTTTTATTTATTTATAAGCTATCTTTTGGATTTACATCTAATGCATCTAAAGGGGTAAAAAGATTTTTTTCATACATCTCAATAGCAACTCTTCCTATCATTGCTGCATTATCAGAACAATATTGTAAAGGAGTTAAAAGTAAAGTTGCATTGTATGGTTTGAGAAGTTTTTCTATCTCTTGGCGGAGATATTGATTTGCACTTGCACCTCCAACAATCGCAAATCTTTTTGGAGGGTGTGTTTTAAAATATTTTTTGAGTTTCATAATAAGATGTTTTACAGCAATATGCTCAAAAGAAGCCGCAATATCTTTATAGTTTGGATTTTCCTTTTTTTCCTCTTCTAAAATAGCTAAACGAACTGCATTTTTTAATCCAGAATAGCTAAAAGCAATGAGTGGAGATTGGTGAAGGGGGACTGTAAAGTTATATTTTTCTCTATTACCATCTTTTGCAAGTTTCTCAATCAAAGGTCCTCCGGGATATCCAAGGTGCATCATTTTTGCTACTTTATCAAAACTCTCTCCAAAACTATCATCCATACTTTTTGCTACTGTTTTGATATCTAAAAGATTTTGTACTTCCATTACTTGTGTATGTCCACCAGAAACAAGTAAGGCAGTAAGTGGAAATTGTGTTTCTTTTTCAATAAAAAGCGAATAGATATGACCAATGAGATGATTCACACCAATAAGTGGGATATCAAGTGCAATGGCGATTGCTTTTGCCATAGTAACACCTTCTATAAGTGTGACAGCTAAACCAGGAGAAGAGGTAACTGCAACTGCTTTGAGTTTTGAAAAGTAGGGCTCGCATTGTTGTAAAATTTGTGGGAGTGCTTGTGCGTGAAGTCTTGCGGCTAATTCTGGAACAACACCTCCATAGATGCTATGTTCTAATTCTTGTGTTATTTTTTTGTGAAAAAGTAGTTTTTTTGTTTTGATTTCTGTGATAGCTATTGCACTATCATCACATGAACTCTCTATACTTAGTATCATAATTGTAAACCTTTTTCTAAAATTTGTATTTCACATTCTAAATCGATATTAAAATGTTCTTTGACTCTTTTTTTTGCTTCTTGAATAAGAAAAATGGCATCTTCAAATGTTCCATTGCCATAATTGACTAAAAAGTTTGCGTGTTGTGTACTAAATGCCATATCGCCAACTTTTTCCCCTTTTAGGCCAACTGCTTCTATGAGTCTTCCTGCATAATCATTTGGTGGATTTTTAAAACAGCTTCCTGCACTTGGGATTGATGGTTGGTTTTTTCGCATTGCGTGAAACATTTTTACTTTATTTTGGTCATAACCGTATTGTAGTGAAAATGTTGCTTCAAAAATCATCTCATTGATATCTGTTTTTCGGTATTGAAAGTTTATTTCATTTTTTTGTTTTTTGCCTGATTGAAGGGTGACATCGATGAGGTGATTTGCAATTTCATACTCTTTTAACCCTGCATTCATAAAAACAAGCCCTCCAAGTTTCCCCGGAAGATGGGATAAAAATTCAAAATTTGCAATATTATTTTTTTTACAAAAAGAGGCTATTTTTCCAGAGGGTGTGGCTCCTCCTATGTGAAGCTTGTTCTCTTTTATGTAGATATAGTCATATTTTTTGCTAAGCATCATCAATTTTGGAGGGTTTGGTCCAACAAGAAGATTATTTGCACCCCCAATGATAGAAAAATCTTTCACATCTTTTGTATCTTCAACAATATACACATCAACTTTTGGCCCAATTCTTATAGAGGAATATGTTTGAAAATGAATTGTTTTAGAGTGCATTAGTGAATAAAGTTTGGAATCATATTAAATGTATTGGTGGCAAAATCTATTATAGAGTTTAGCATCCACGGCATAGTAAGAATGATAACAACAATGACTCCTAAAATTTTAGGGATAAAAGAGAGTGTCATCTCATTAATTTGTGTTGTTGCTTGAAAGATACTTACAGCAAGTCCTAAAAACATTCCCGTTAAGAGTCCCGGGAGTGCAAGTAAAAGTGCTATTTTAAATGTTTCAACACCAAGGGCTACAAGTTTGGCTTCCATTATGAATTCCTGAGTTTTTCATAATATGTTGGGATAAGATAATCCTCTACTTTTACTTTTGTATCATAAAAACCGTGTTCATATCCTAATGCAAAAAGTTTATCAATTGCTTTGTATTGGATATCACTAAGTGTAATGGATTGGTCATTTGCATAGAGTTCAAGATATTTATCAAGTGTTGGAGCATCGATGCGAACAAGATTTCTCTCAAGAAGCATCTCTGAGAGTTTTGCTTTGTGTTTTCGTGCTATATCGACTGCTTTTGTGAGTGTTTCTTCATATGCTATTGCTTTAGTAAGAGGGATAGAGCGACGAAGTGCCATACCACCAAGAGGTAAAGGGAGTTCCTCTTTTGCTAATTCTTGCCAAATATCCCATATCTCTTTTTCTACTTCTAAATGCTCATTATATGTTAAAATGGATTCGTGAATTAATACACCAGCATCTACATCTCCTCTTAAAACAGCATCTTCAATCTCTAAAAAGTTCATATAGACAATGCGAGCATCAGGATAAGCGATGCGAAATAACATCGCATTTGTTGTATGTTTCCCACTAAGAGCAACTTTAAAGTTTCTTTTGAGATATTTTCCCTTTTGTTTGATGAGTTTTGGGCCATAACCCTCTCCAAAACTTACAGCAGTTTTTAAAAGAGCATAATCATTACGGATATGAGGATAGAGTGCAAAACTAATAGCAACAATATCATAGACACCATTTAAAGCATCTTCATTGAGAGTTTGAATATCTTTTGCAATATTATCAAAATGGGTATTTTCTAAACTAACCCATCCAAATTTAATTGCATAATACATAAATATATCATCAGCATCAGGAGAGTGTGCAATAAGTGTTTTTTTCACATTAAATCCAATATACATTAATTTAGAGCTCATTATATCAAGAGTTATGTAAAAATCTATTAAAAATAAACCTTAAAGAAAACAAAAATAAAGCTATTTTTAAGTTTATACGGCTATACTTCGGGTAAATAAACATAAGGGTTCAAAAAGTTATGAAATTTACTAAAATTGCAACAACTGAACAAATTGATCAAAAATGGGTTTTGATCGATGCTGAGGGTAAAACTTTTGGTCGTCTCATCACAGAGGTAGCTACTATACTTCGTGGTAAAAACAAGGCTTGTTGGACTCCAAACATTGATTGTGGTGACTATGTTGTTATCATTAATGCTTCTAAAGCAAAATTCAATGGTCTTGGAAAAATAGCAAATAAAGAGTATTTCTCTCATTCTGGTTATTTTGGTTCAACAAAAAGTGTAAAAATGACTGAGCTTTTAGAAAAAAATCCTGAGAAGTTATATAGATTAGCTACTCGTGGTATGCTTCCTAAAACTAAGCTTGGTGCAAAAATGTTAAAAAAATTAAAAGTTTATGCAGGTGATAAACATCCTCACACTGCACAAATAGCAAAATAAGGACTATTATGGCAAAAACAATCTATGCAACAGGACGTCGTAAGTCATCAATCGCAAAAGTATGGTTAACTCCAGGTTCAGGAAAAATCACAATCAATGGTCTTTCTTTAGATGCGTGGTTAGGTGGACTTGAAGCAAAAAAACTTCGTGTAAAACAACCATTAGTTCTTTCTAAATTAGATGGATCTGTTGATATTGTTGCTACAACTTTAGGTGGCGGTTTTGGTGGTCAAGCTGATGCACTTCGTCATGGGATTAGCCGTGCTTTAGTTGCTTTTGATCCAGCAGTAAAAGCAATCCTCAAACCAGAAGGTATGATGACTCGTGATGCACGTGTTGTTGAACGTAAAAAACCGGGGAAAAGAAAAGCTCGTCGTTCTCGTCAGTTCTCAAAACGTTAATCGTTTTTTCTTCCTCTTTTATCAATGCATTTTTTGCATTGGTAAGACTCTTCTTTATAATACTTATAAGCAAAACAAATAATAATCCGATTACTTTTTTCATTTAATTATTACATAATTTAATAATAGTAAAATAATCTCCATAAAACAAAAAGGAGATAATTTTGAAAAAAATTATGATGATGTTTTCTGCTTTATTGGCAGTGTTTATGATGAGTGGCTGTACGGCTATGAAAATGGGGACAACTTTTATGGGCTTTGAGCCAGAAACACAAAAAGCATATGCAAAGATGATGGAAGTTGTAAAAGAATCAGGTGACCCTGCAAAGGCGATGATGAATGAGTGGAAGGTTTCTGATGATGTTTCTGTTGATGAGCTAAAAGAAGATATCATTCCAGCACTTGTAGAAGAGTACAATATGAGACTCACAGGGTATGTGAATATGTTTACAAATAAAGATGCAAAACCAAATGAGGTAAAAAATGCAAGAATTTGGTCAGTATGTTCACTTCCAATTGCAAAAGAGTTTTTAAACCATTCACGCTATTTTGGTGGATTTATGCCGTGTAGAATTATGTATGTTGAGTATGGTGATGGAAGAAGATACTTAATTAGTATGGATTTAACACTTGCTATTTATGGTGGAGACCCACTTCCAAAAAGAATGTTAGAACTCTCAAAACAAGTTCAAAAAGCTATGACAGAGATTCCAGCACGTGCTGCTGAAGGGGATTTTTAATCCTCTTCAAAAATTTTATCCACTAAAAGTTGTAATGACTTTCTTCCCCCATATTCATTTTCATTGACACTATAACTACACGTGAGTTGTTTGTTATGGGGTATTTTATAGACTGTTTTAAAGGCAATGAGTTCAAGTGTTTGTGTTTGAGATGGATTTTCACGTATTTGTATGCGAGAGTGTGATTTATCTTTTCCCATAAGTGAAACATTAAGTACTTCGACATCTTGAAACAAGAATAAAGGTCGTTTATTTGCTTCTCCAAAAGGTTCAAATTGTTTTAAAATATGGAGTAATTCATCATCAATATCTTTTATAGATAAAATTCCCATAATGTTTTCTTTTGGAATGAAGGCTTCTTTTTCTATTTTTTTTGCACTTTGATTGATACTTTGTTGAAATAAAGGGAGATTTTCTTCTTCTAAAGCAAGTCCAGCTGCCATTTTATGACCACCAAATTTGGTTAAATAATGGCTATTTTCTTTAATGAGTTGATAGATATCTACCTCTCCTAAACTTCTTGCACTCCCTTTTGCTATACCCTCATTTACACTAAAGACAATAGCAGGTTTTTTAAATTTATCAACAAGCCTTGATGCTACAATTCCAATGACCCCTTCGTGCCAATCTTCTCCCCAAACAACAATGACTAAATCATCTTGATTCACACATTGCATTGCTTCTTGCGTGATGAGTGCTTCTAACTCTTTTCTTTCTTCATTGAGTTGATTTAATTCTTCAAATAGCATATAAGCAGTGTGTGTGTTTGTAGCTGTTAAAAATTCTAAAGCCAAAGAAGCATCATCAAGTCTTCCTGCTGAATTGAGTCGTGGTGCGATGTTAAAAGCGATATCTTCTGATGAGATGGTGGATTTGTTGATAAAATCTCTTATGATGATAGAAGCTGGACGAGGGGAGTTTTGGAGTAGTTTGAGACCCTCTTTGACTAAGGTTCTATTGATATCTATAAGGGGCATCACATCTGCAATGATAGCTATTGCTAAAATATCTAAAAACTGTTTCATATCAATTTGAAGTGATAACTCTTTTTTGATAAGTGCTAAAACAAGCCAAGCAACTTGAGCTCCACAAATCTCTTGAAATGGGTAAGTATCTTGTGGTAATTTTGGGTTGACAATAGTATAAGCATCAGGAAGTGTATCTCCTGGGGTATGATGGTCAGTAATGATGAGTTCAATCCCCCTTTCTTTACAAATTTCTGCGGCTTGGATTGCTGAGATGCCATTATCTACGGTAATAATTATATCAGTATCTATTTTTTGTAAAACATTTGGGCTTATCCCATAACCATCATTAAAGCGATTTGGGATGATAACTTCAAGTGGATAGGGAATTTGACGAAAAAAATCCACCATAATAGCACTTGCACTCACTCCATCAACATCATAATCTCCAACTAAGGTAATTTTTTTCTTTTGTTGTATTGCCAAAGCTATCTTTTTTGCAGCTTTTTCTCCATTGTATAAAAGTGTTGGAGAGGGGATGTGGGAGAGCTTTTTTTCTGTGGTGGTAAATCGTTGTTGTAAGCGTTGTAAGAGTTGTTTTTTTGTTAGATATTTGAGATTTTGATGCTCCATTTTTTCCCTTTTAAATTTGTGGTATATTTTATGCTTATTATTCTTAAGTGTTTATTCAAAAAAGGGTTTTTTATGATAAATTTGAAATTAGAAAAAGGAACAGAAGTTTCTCCTTTCCTTCAATCCTTAGATGTAAAAACTCCTTTGGATGAGTCATCATCATTTTCTTTTGCCAATTTATTGCAAAATATTGTGACAACAAAAGAAAATGAAAAAAAAGAGATGCCATTTTTTATAGATGGAAAAATAGTTTCATCAAAAAAAGAGGATAAAAAACTTTTAGATATAGTATCTGATAAACAAGATAAACTACAAGAACAAATAGATCCAAAAGCAACATTAGAAGACCTTTTACATCTTGATTTTCAAAAAATCACTCAAACAAAAACAACACCTTCAAAAAATGAGATAAAAGGACTTATCTATCAAGCAAAAAGATATTTAACATCACAAATAAAACAAAAAAATCCTGATATAAAAAGTGAAGAACTCCCAAAAACATTAAAAGGTTTAGCAACTTTTGCAAAAAAATTAGATATAAATCTTTCAAAAATAACATTGCAAGAAGTTGTTGTAAAACCAATAAAAGATACACCAAAACATATAGCAAAAACAGCTCTTTTTTTCTCATCAAAAAATAACTCTGTAATAAATCAAGAAAAAAAAGAACATCATTCTATCAATCATTTAGGGTCTATTTTACAAAATAAAAAAGAAACCATATCTTCTCATCATCAAGCTATGCAATCAAATACTATTGAAACAAAAAAAGAAAAGATAGAACAAAAAGAGGTCATAAAAGAAGATACAATACCTCGAAAAATACAAAATGTTCAGCAAAAAGAAGTTATGCAACAAGATGCAGTAGTTTCTGATAAAAAGTACAAAAAAGTACAAGAAATGAAGCAAAAAGAGGTTGTAAAAGAAGAGACAACAATACATACAAAACAAGAAACTATCACTGTATTAAAACAAGTTCATCCAAAAGAGATTTGGCAAAAAACTGTTGTGCAAGAGAGGGAAAAAACAAAGCATCATAAAGAAAAAGATGCTCAAAAAATATCATCAATGACCACAACAAAATCAATACAACAAACCAAACAGCAAGAGAATCCTTTAGCATCATTATTACAATCACAGCAAACTACCTCTGCAACAAAAATAGAAGAGAAAAAAGTTTCTACACAACAAACAATACCACTACAAACAGAAACAAAAGAGCAAAAATCTTCTTTTGTTTTAGAGGAAAATACAAAAGAAGAGATAACAATAAAACATCATATACAAACTCCAAAAGTAGAAAACTTTGAAGCAAAAGTGCATGAAGCAAAACAGATGGTAAAGTATCTTTCACACGATGTGAAATCTGCTATTGAGGATTATAAAGCCCCATTTACAAAGATGAAACTTCAACTCAACCCTCAAAAACTTGGAGAGTTAGATATTACAATCATACAACGTGGGAAAAATCTTCATATTAATCTTCATTCAAACAATAGTGCTATTCAGACACTCTCTGCAAATGTAAATGATTTAAAAATGCAATTAAATAATAATGGAATAAATAATGCTACATTCCATTTTAGTAATACACAAAATGACAGTGCCACATCTCAACAGCAACAGCAACAACATCATCATCAACAAAGAGAACAGGCAAAACAAGAGTATGAATACTTTCAAAAAGAGGAAGTAGATGAGGAAGTGATAAACTCATTAGAGATTATTGTTCCAAATTATGTATAGGGGATAGATTATGGCAATTACATCAACAGGACTTAATGCTGCAACAGTAGATAAATTACAACAAACAACACAAACAGAACCACAAAAAGATAAAACAAAATTAGATAAAGATGATTTTTTAAAACTACTTTTAGTTGAATTGCAACATCAAGACCCAACTGAGCCTATGGATAGTGATAAAATTTTAAATCAAACTTCACAACTCTCCTCGTTAGAAGCATCAACCAATACAACAAAAGCATTAGAACAATTAAGTGAATCGATGAAAAGTTCTAACAATTTCTCTTCTATTTCTGCTATTGGAAAAATGGCAGATTTAGGAAGTGATACTATTGCACACGATGAAGGAAAAGATTCTGATTTTGAGCTTTATTTTCAAGATGATGTAAAAAGTGGAGAGATTGATATTAAAGATAGTGATGGTAATGTTGTTTCTACAATCAAAATTCCAAATGAGCAAAATGAAACAATTCAAGCAAATAATGTATATAAATTTACATGGGATGGTTTAGATAGTGCAGGAAATGATATAGCAAGTGGAGTATATCATATTGAAGCAACATATCAAAATAATAACGGAGAAGATGTGACATCAAAATTAGGTCTTTATCCTATTGAATCGATTCGATTTGATGATGGAAAAGCACTTGCCAAACTTGGTTCACAATATGTTCCAATGTCTAATATAAAAGAGGTATATTAGTAAAAATGATGGTTCAAGCTTTTTATACGGGCATTTCTGGATTAAAATCAAATCAAAGTGCTATTGATGTTGAATCTGATAATATTGCAAATATCAACACAACAGGATTTCGAGCTTCTAATCCTTCGTTTGCATCATTATTTAGTAAAAATATCAATACTCCAAATACTGCTTCAAATGTAAGCAGTGAAGAGGGGCTTGGGACTCGTATGTATGCAACAGCTGATATGATACAAACACAAGGAGCTCGTGCATTAACAGATAGAAATACTGATTTGGCCATTGATGGGGATGGTTGGTTTGGTGTACAAAATGGGGATGAAACTTTTTATACACGTGCAGGAGATTTTGTATTTGATAAAAATAATGACCTTGTTACTGCTGATGGTATGTATGTTCTTGGAACAATGACACAAAATATCCAAAATAATGTCTTAACAAAAGAGGTTTCAGAAACAAAATTAGGTCCAATAGATACTCAGCAAAAACTTCGTTTTCCAAAGTTTTTGTATTATCCTCCAGTTCCAACAACAACAAGTAGCTTTTTTGGTAATCTCAATACAACTGACTCAACAAGAGAATTTGGTGCAACAGTTATTGACCCTCAAAACAATAAAAATAATCTCAAACTCACTTTTACAAAAAGTAAAGAACAAATTGCTCCTGGTGTACAATGGGATGTTGTTGCAAAAACAATATCTTCTGATGGAGAGAGAGTTTATGATACACAAGAGGGAAAAGTATTTTTTGATGAAAAAGGGGCTTTATTAAAATCAACATTAACAACAATTGATAATAATGGAGCAAAGGTAAACATAGACCTTGGAAAGGATTTTACAGGTCTTATTTCTGTAAATGGAAAAACAACAAATGCCTCAAGTAAAAGTGATGGGGTAATTGGTGGGGAGTTAGAAGGGTATCAAATCAATAGAAATGCAGAAGTGATAGCAACATTTACCAACGGAAAACAAAGTAGTGTTGGAAAGATTGCACTCTATCATTTTCAAAATGACCAAGGTTTAGAAAAGATATCTAATACAAGATATAAAGTAAGTTCAAATAGTGGACAACCCCTTTTTTACCAAGACCAAAATGGACAAGATATATTAGGAGCAACTGTTCATAATTTTCAATTAGAACGCTCAAATGTATTGTTAGAAAATTCTCTTACAAATCTCATTGTTTTACAACGCTCTTTTGATGCAAACTCAAAAACTATCACCACAGCTGACCAGATGATACAAAAAGCATTGAGTATGGATGCTTCTTAATTTTGTATCGTTTTTTTGATTTGTTGTATCATCTCTTCTTCATTTTTTCCAAAAGCAAAACAATTATCTACTTTACATCCAAGAAATTGTGTATCATTTGTAATTTTATAGAGGATAAAAGGGTATGATAATTGTGTTTTTATTTTTTCTTTGAGTTGTAATAAAGGCTCTTTTTTTGCTTTTATGATGATATATCCTTGATGGTAGATAAGTGCATCTAAAGTAGCTTGTGGAAAATTAGCAGGGTATTTTGAGAGTAATTTACCATTTTGTTCTAAAGTGATTTTTGCTAAATGTTGATAGGATAAATTTTCTTCAAATATTGCAAGTTGAAATAAATTTTGTACCATAATTGCAAGAGAACTTACATAAGCATTGCCTTCAAAATTTGCTTGAACATTAAAAGGGGTAAAAGCACTATACCATCTATCATTTTTATAAAATGTAGCAATTGCTTTTTGTGTTAAATTATTGGCTTGATGGAGATATTTTTCTTCAAAAGTGATTTCATATGCTTTGAGTAATGCAAAAATAACAAATGAATAATCTTCTAAATTTGCTTGTATTTTTGGTTGTTTATTTAAAATAATTTGATGATAGAGTGTATCATTGATATAGACTTTACTTAAGAGCATTTCTAAACTTTTTAGAGCTTTTTTTTGATAATTTTTATCGATAAAAGAGGCAGTAAAGAGTGAATGAATGAGAAGTGCATTCCAAGAAGTAAGAATTTTATGGTCGATAAATGGATATGCTTTTTGTTCTCTTAATTGTAAAAGAATTGTTTTGGCTTGTTCAAAATTTTTTGGCATAGAGGTAAAATTATCGATATATGGGTTGTTTTTCCCTTCAAAATTTCCATCTGGTGTTATATTGAGATATTCTAAAATCTCTTCATAATTTTTTATGTGATGTTTTATAAGAGCTTCTTTTGCTTCATTATATTCATAAACAAAATATGCTCCTTCTTCTTTTTCTTTTGTTTGTATATCAAAGCTATCTGCATCACTTGCACTATAAAAAAGATTTTCTTTTTCAAAGCGTTTTTCTAAAAATGAGATGAGATTTTGGACTATTTTTTTATATATTTTATTTTTGGTTATTTTATATGCAAGAGCATAATCTTCTAAAAGTTCAGCATTGGTATAGAGCATTTTTTCAAAGTGGGGTATCATCCATCTTTCATCAGTAGAATATCGAAAAAAACCACTTTCTATTTGGTCATATATTCCCCCTTTTGCCATTGCCATTAGCATATTATCTGCCATTGTAAGTGCATCTTTATTATGATTTATTTGATAAATATTTAAAAGAACTCGTATGGTTGAAGCGTGTGGAAATTTTGGAGCAAAACCAATCCCAAAATTATTTTTATCATAATTTTTAGCAACCCCTTTGATAAAATTCTTTGCTATATTTTTATGAATCATTGTTCTGTGTATTGGTGTATTTTTTATTTTATAGAGTGATTGTTGAATTGCATTTGCTGTGTTTTCAATTTTTTGTGCATCTTTTTTTTGTAAAGAGGTAAAATGCTCAAGTAATTCAATAAGCCCAAAACGACCATATTTTGCCTCTTTTGGAATATAAGTTGCACTAAAAAATGGTTTTGCATCAGGTGTTAGTATGAGAGTAAGTGGCCATCCTCCACCCCTTTGATTCATAAGATAATAGATATCTTGAAAATGTTTATCAACAGATGGCATCTCCTCTCTATCTATTTTAATTGCTATATAGTTTGTATTTAAAATTTGTGCTACTTTTTCATCTTCAAAAGATTCTTTTTCCATCACGTGACACCAGTGACAAGTGCTATACCCAATAGATAAAAAAATAAGTTTATGTTCTTGTTTTGCTTTTTGGAGAGATTTTTCATTCCAAGCAACCCAATGGACGGGATTGTGAGCATGTTGTAAAAGATATGGAGAATCTTCATAGATTAAGTCATTTGTGTATTTATATGATGTGTGTGCTTGCATTATTTGAACCATTAGTAAAATTATTAAGTAAGAGAGCATAAATAACTTCATACTCAATGAGAAGAGAAGTTATGATATACACACCACAGCTGACCAGATGATACAAAAAGCATTGAGTATGGATGCTTCTTAATTTTGTATCACCTCTTACTTATGGTAGTGTTTTATTTTACTTAAAAAATGTAAAAATATGGAACACTATATGCTTTATTTTTTTGAATTAGTGCATAAAAGGATCAAAAATGTTAAAGTCGCTTTTTTCTGGTGTTTCTGGATTACAATCGCATCAGGTTGCTATGGATGTTGAGTCAAATAATATAGCAAATGTTAATACCGTAGGGTTTAAATATTCACGAACTAATTTTTCAGATCTTTTGGCACAAACAAAATCAATAGCAACAGCACCACAAGGCTCACTTGGTGGGAAAAATCCTGTTCAAGTTGGACTTGGAGCTACAACTACTTCAATGACAAGGATTTTTTCACAAGGTTCTGTGCAAAATTCAGATAAAAATACCGATATGGCTATTCAAGGAGATGGTTTTTTTATCATTTCACCAGATGGTGGAAATACTTATAAATATACTCGTTCTGGGGACTTTAAATTTGATGCAAGTGGAAACTTTGTAGATAATAATGGTTTTACGGCACAAGGGTGGATGCGTGACCCAGCAACTGGGAAAGTAGATTCAACAGCTCCCATTACAAATATCAATATCCCACCGGGATTAACAACTCCAGCAAATCCTACAGCAGAAGTTAATCTCAAAGCAAATCTTAACTCTGGACCACTTGTAACAAATTTTTCACCAGCATATAGTGTCCCAAGTGGGTCTCCTGAGGCTCCATTTACATCAGCACAACCCGCAGTAGATCAAAATGGAAATCCTATTGCATCTGGTGATATTGGTGTTATGTTTAATGATAAAGGGGAAGCCTTTTCTTTACAGCGTGACCAAGGAGTATGGATATCTTTTCAAAATGCAATTAAAGATGATTCAAATAATGTCCAATCTGGTGCTGTTGAATTAGATGCTACATTTACTTTAGATGATGGAACAACGACACAAATTACTACAACAGGTGGAAAAGCGAGTAATACAGCTGCTGAAAATGGAAATCGTTTTGCTTCTGCTATTAATGATAAAACAGGGATAACGGGGATTAGAGCAAAATATGATGCAGAAACAAATAAAATTATTTTAACAAATGATAACTCAAGTTCTTCAGCTTCTCATAATATCCGTTTAAAAAGTGCAACAGGTGGAAGTGGTTTGGTTGCTGGAAATGTAACAACAGCATATACATATACCTATGACCCAACCTCTTCTTCAAAACTTGTTAATAGTAATAAAACATTTACATCAATGGCAGATTTAAGAGAAGCAATGGAAGTTCAAGCAAGAGACCCAGATGGAAATGGAACACAAAATAATATTCAAGTTATTGTCAATGAAGCAGGAAAATTTGAAGTTTCAAATCCTGGAGGAAGTCCTGAAGATTATGCAGTGGATTTAAAAGTAACACCATATATCTCTTCAGATGTAACAGAAAATACGAAATTTACACAAAGTATGTCTGCACTTAATTCAACACTTCCAGTAGGAAGTGGTGGAAAAGCATTATCTCAAAGTTTTAATGCCGCAACACACTCTGCATCAATAGATGTGTTTGATTCACTTGGTTCAAAACATACTTTAAGAATGGAATTTAGAAAAACACAGCTTGATACAAAAACAGGAAGTACATGGGATATGACAATTAGTGTACCACCTCCAGCAACAATTGATTCCACAGCTCCACTTAATGAAAAAAAAGGGAGTATTCGTTTTAATAGTGATGGGTCTTTAGCAACATTTGATCCACCAACTATCTCTTTTTCAGCAAATAATGGTTCTTCATCAGACCAACAAATAGCATTAAAGCTTGGTTCATCTTCAGAGTTTAATGGAATGACAAGTTTTGATAGTACATCAACAACATCAGGAATCTCCCAAGATGGATATACAGGTGGAGATTTAGTTGGGATTAGGATTGATCAAAGTGGGACACTTATTGGTTCTTTTAGTAATGGAAGGTCTTTTGGTCTTGCACAAGTTGCTATGGCAAAATTTACCAATAATGAAGGATTAGCAACAGATGGTGGTAATGTTTATTCTCAAACAGCAAACTCAGGAGACCCAATCATTGGAACAGCTGCAACAGCTGGGCGTGGTTTTATCCAAAGTTCAGCACTTGAAGCTTCAAATGTAGACCTCTCAAGAGCTTTGACTCAGCTTATCATTGTTCAACGTGGATTTCAGGCAAATGGAAAAACAATTACCACATCAGACCAATTACTTCAAACTCTTATAGGGTTGAAAAATTAGATATAATGCACAAAATGTTTTATAAAAAAGGGTAGATATGCAATTTTTTTCACCACTAAAGTCAAATGCAAAAAAAGTGATGTTACTTGGTTCTGGGGAACTTGGTAAAGAGGTTGTTATTGAGGCACAGCGTTTGGGTTTAGAAACAATCGCAGTTGATAAATATGCAAATGCACCAGCACACCAAGTGGCTCATAGGGCTTATGTTGTTGATATGCAAAATAAAGAGGCTATTTTAGAAGTTATCCGTCGTGAAAAGCCAGATTATATCCTTCCAGAAGTTGAAGCTATCAGCATAGAAGCACTTTTTGTAGCAGAAGCAGAAGGGTTTTGTGTAATTCCAAATGCAGAAGCAGTAAATAAAACAATGAATAGAAAAAATATTCGTATTTTTGCTGCTGAAGAGTTAGGGCTTCAAACAGGTCCATACCGTTTTGTCTCTACTAAAGAGGAGATGGCAGTTGCAACAAAAGAGCTTGGTTTTCCATGTGTGATTAAGCCGGTGATGAGTTCTTCTGGGCATGGTCAAAGTATTGCACGAAGTGAAGCAGATATCGAAAAATCGTGGGAGATAGCAAAAGAAGCACGTGGAGATGCAAGTGAGCTTATTGTCGAAGCATTTGTTGATTTTGATTATGAAATTACGATGCTTACAGCCAGAAATGGAAAAGAAACTGTTTTTTGTGAGCCAATAGGGCATGAACAAAGAGATGGGGATTATGTTTTTTCATGGCAACCAATGCAAATGAGTGAAGTAGCAAAACAAAAAGCACAAGAAATAGCAAAAAAAATCACTGATGGCTTAGGCGGTAGAGGGATATTTGGTGTTGAACTTTTTGTCAAAGGGGATGAAGTTTATTTTAGTGAAGTTTCTCCTCGTCCACACGATACAGGAATGGTTACACTCATTACACAATCACAAAGTGAATTTGCACTTCATATTAGAGCTGTTCTTGGACTTCCTTTAGGGTTTACTTTTTATGGTGATGGTGCTTCAGCGGCTTTTAAAAGTGAAGCGGAAAATTTTGCTCCAGCACTTGAGGTGGATGAGTCTCTTTTTAGTCAAAATAGTTTTGTACGAATTTTTGGAAAACCAGAAGCACACAAAGGGCGTCGTTTGGCAGTTGCTTTAGTATATGATAAAGTAGATGATGCCTTACAACAAGCTCGAAATATTATTCATAAAATAAAAGATATATAAACAATAAATCATAAAAAATTATATTATTTAATTTTTTATGATTTTCTTTTGATAAATAATAGTAATTTGTTCAAAAATAGTTAAATTATAAGTAGTATTTTTAATATCTTTTGGTAATATCTCTTCTAAATTTCATACAAAAGGTGTATCTATTTTGAAATCTATTCTTTTTATTTCATCATTAACATTATCAAGTTTACTTTTTGCACAATCAGGTATTACACCAATACCAAAGACATTATCTTATAATACAGACCAAGCAGAACTTGGAAAAAAATTGTTTCAAGATCCAATTCTTTCACACAATGGGACTATCTCTTGTGCTTCGTGTCACCATCTCAAAACAAATGGGGCTGATTCTATACAGTATTCATTTGGTATTGATGGAAAAGAGACAGATTACAACACACCAACTGTTTTTAATAGTATTTTTAATTTTGTTCAATTTTATGACGGAAGAGCAAAAGATTTAAAAGAAGAAACAGTTATGGGCTTAGAGAAAAAGAACCATATGGGTGCAAATATAGATGAGATTATCAAAAAATTAAAAAATTCTCCTTATAAAGAGGAATTTGATAAAGTTTTCAAAGAAGAGGGTTTAAAAAAGGAAACTTTTTTACGAGCAATTGTTGAGTTTGAAAAAGCTCTCATTACTCCAAATTCAAAATTTGATATCTATTTAAGAGGGGATACTACTGTCTTAAATGATAAAGAAAAAAGAGGGTATAAAGAGTTTCAAGAAAGTGGATGTATTAATTGTCATAATGGGGTAAATATTGGGTCAAATATGTACCAAAAAATGGGTATGTTTGCACCATATAGCTCAGACAAACATACATTTGGTCGATTTGATGTAACCAAAAGAGATCGTGATAAAAATGTATATAAAGTACCATCTTTAAGAAATATCGCAGATACTGCTCCATATTTTCATGATGGAAGTGTCAAAACACTTAAAGATGCTGTTGAAAAAATGTATGAATATCAACTTGGTACAAAACCAACTACAAAACAAGTAGATGATATTGTGGCATTTTTAAAGACACTTAGTGCACCAAAACCAAAAATTTTAGAGGATAAGAAATAGATGAAAAACATAAAAATAGTTATTCCTGTATTTATCGTTCTTGTATTTGCATCTTTTTTATATATCAATATTGCTAAAAATAGAGCAAATGCAAAGGTAGAAGAAGAACTTGTAAAGTTAAGAATTTTTTCTAATGAGATTAAAGAGAGTTATGTTGAAAATAACATTGCTTTAAAAGAGTTAAATGTTAAAACAAACAACGATATATTTGTGTTATCAAATAAACATTTTCAAAGAGATATGGAAGCATATTTAAAAATACTTGCTGATTCTGATTTTGAGCAATTTAATAGTCTTTATAAGATTTTAAAAGATAAAGTTTCTGTTTTAAATAATACATATGAAGATATTAAAACAGATACTGCTGATTTGAAAAATTCAGTTATTTGGGCAAAAATTGCATATAAAAAATATATGAATAATAAAAAGAAACTCTCAGAAGATGACCGTAGTTATCTTGAGCATCTTTTTAGTGTAACAATAGGAAGTACAACAAATACTTTAGAGGATTTTAAATATATCACTTCATTAGAAAATGTGGAACTTTTAAATAAACATTTAAAAATGATTTATACAAAAAAAAGATCTCTATCAGACCTTTATAACATTTTAGAGCATAACGATTTAAGACCAGAAATCAATAAAGTGATTAAATATTCTCACGAAGTTGCTTCTAAACTTCATAAAGACAATGCAAAAATTGTAAGCAATCTTTTATACATGGCACTTGTAATGCTTGTTTTAGCTATTGTTGTTTATGTGAAAGAGTATAAAAATGCAAGAGCATTGATGAAAGCAAAAAATGAACTTGATGATTTCTTCTTGGCACTTAATGAAAGCTCTATTGTTTCAAAAACAGACCTTGCAGGTAAAATTACTTATGTAAATGATAAATTTTGTGAGATATCTGGATATTCAAGAGAAGAACTTCTTGGAAAACCTCATAATATTATCCGTCATCCATCAATGGATTCTTCTGTATTTAAAGAGTTATGGGATACTATCCAAGCTGGAAAAATCTTTAAAGGTATCATTAGAAACCGTAAAAAAGATGGTTCGATGTATATTGTTGATACTACCATTATCCCACTTCACGATGAAGATGGAAATATCGTAGAATACCTCGCTGTAAGATATGACCTTACACATACACTTCATATGGTACTCTAAAAAAATCTTTCTAATCCACTTTAAAGTGGATTAGCTTCTTCTTTCTTTTTATTTCAAATTATTTTTCTCTTAGTATTAGTAAATTTTTCCTATAATTGCTTAAAAAATAGATAGGAAAAATATGAAAACAGATGTTTTAATTATAGGTGCTGGTGGTGCTGGTTTAACAACTGCTTTGAGTGCTTATGAAAACGGTGCAACTGTAAAAATTTTAACAAAAGAGTATCCAACAAGGTCACAAACATCAATGGCTCAAGGGGGGATTAATGCTTCACTTGATAGAGATGATTCTATACAATTACATAAAGAAGATACACTCAAATCATCTCATCATTTAGCAAAGAAAGAAGTTGTTGAGTTTTTTTGTCAAGAGGCCCCAAATGCAATAGAATGGCTTGATAGTATAGGGGTTGTTTTTTCAAGGACACAAGAGGGAAAAATAGCACAAAGAAAATTAGGTGGTGCTTCTTTTTCACGTGCTTGTTATGCCCAAGACTATACAGGTTTAAAGATACTTCATACTTTATATGACCAATGTTTAGCAAAAGATATAGAGATTTTGAGTCAAAGATATCTTTTAGAAATTCTTACACAAAATAATCAAGCATATGGGGTTAATGTTTTAAATATCAAAACAGGAGAAGTAGAGACTCACTATGCAAAAAGTATTGTAATAGCAACTGGAGGTTATGCACAAATCTATCATAAATATACAACCAATTCAAATGCTTCAACAGGAGATGGGATTGCTGTTGCATTGCGTGCTGGTGCAAAACTGGCTGATATGGAGTTTGTTCAATTTCATCCAACTGCTTTAAAAAACTCCTCTGTTTTAATTAGTGAGAGTGCAAGGGGTGCTGGTGGATATTTGCTTAATTCTAAAGGGGAGCGTTTTACAAATGAACTTGCTCCAAGAGATGAAGTTGCACGAGCTATTGATAAAGAGATAAAAAAAGGGGAAGATATTTTTTTAGATATTCGCCATTTAGGGGAAGATTTTTTAAACGAATCTTTGCCTCAAGAGCGAAAACTTGCAAAACTTTATGAAAATATTGACCCACTTACACAACCAATCCCTATCAAACCAGTAGCACATTATACAATGGGTGGTATTTTAGTTGATAAAGAGGGGCAAACAAACATTAAAGGACTTTATGCAGTTGGGGAGTGTGCAAATCACAAAGTACACGGAGCAAATCGACTTGGTGGGAACTCTTTATTAGAATTAGTTGTTTTTGGAAGGCATATAGGAAAGAGTATTGCATCTTGTATAGTCAATGATGTTCCACCAATAGAAAAAAAATCAACACTTTTAGATGAAATAAAAAGTTATACAAATGAGATTGATTTTTATCAAGTTAAAGAGGAACTTGGGGCATTGTTTTATCATAATGTTGGGATTATTAGAGAGGAAAAATCTCTTCAAGAAGCATTAGAAAAAGTCAAATATTTTTTAAATAACAAACACAAAATGGGTGTGAGTGATACATCAAAAATTTATAATACAAATTTAGTAGAGTTTTTAGAGTTTATTAATATGCTTGAACTTGCAAAAGCTATCCTTTTAGGTGCAATATATCGAAAAGAGAGTCGAGGGGCTCATTTTAGAAGTGATTATCCAAATGAAGATAAAAAATATCAAAAACACAGTGTTATTTTTCAAAAAGAAAAGAATGAATATGGAGTAGAATATGAAGATTAGTATTAAACGAGGGGAGGAGATAGTTTCTTATGAAGTTGAATCGTATGGAGGAACACTTTTAGAGTTTTTACAAACCATCAAACAAAAACAAGATAAAAGTTTAACTTTTAGTAGTGGTTGTCGTAGTGGAGTGTGTGGGAGTTGTGCTGTAAGAGTGAATGAAAAAGAGGTTTTAGCGTGTAGTTATAAAGTACAAAATAATGATGTGATAGAGCCTTTGAAAAATGTTCCAGTTATTCGTGATTTGGTTGTGGATATGGAAGTAGCTTATCAAAAAAATAAGCGTGCAAAAACTTATTTAGAAACATTAGCTCATAATGTAACTATCACAAATGAAGATGAAAAAATCAATGAAGTACAAAGTGATTGTATATTGTGTGGTTCTTGTTATAGTGCTTGTCCCATTTTTAGTGTCAATGAGCAATATTTAGGACCATTTACTTTGACACGTGTATGGAAATATGTAAGTGATAAACGGGAGATAGAACCAAAACAAAAGATAGATATTATCCAACAAAATGGAGTATGGGATTGTACTTTGTGTAATGAATGTACACTTGTATGTCCACAAGATATTTCAAGTAAATCAGATATAGAAAAACTTCGCTCCAAATCAGCTATGTTTGGATATACTGACCCAAATTTTATGAATAATTTTGGTGGTGGATTTGGATTTGATAGCTCTTTTAGTTTTTAAGCATATTAGAAATGTTATAATTGCAAAATTGATATTATTGAAGGATTTTTTATGAGAAGTGACATAATTAAAAAAGGTTTTGACAAGGCTCCTCACCGTTCATTATTACGTGCAACGGGGTTAAAAGATGAGGATTTTGACAAGCCTTTTATTGGTGTTGCAAATAGTTACATCGATATCATACCGGGACACTTTTTTCTCCAAGAGTATGGGAAAATTGTAAAAGAAGCTATCCGTGAAGCTGGTGGAGTTCCATTTGAATTTAATACTATTGGTGTTGATGATGGGATTGCGATGGGGCATGATGGGATGTTGTATTCACTTCCATCACGTGAATTAATTGCAGATTCTATTGAAACAGTGATGAATGCACATCAGCTTGATGCAATGATTTGTATCCCAAACTGTGATAAGATTGTTCCAGGAATGGTTATGGGAGCATTGCGTGTAAATGTTCCAACAGTATTTGTTTCAGGTGGACCAATGCCTTCTGGATATAAAAAAGATGGAACACCAATTGACCTCTCTACTGCTTTTGAGGCAGTTGGAAAGTTCTCTGAAGGGGAGATGACTCAAGAAGAGTTATATGATATTGAGTGTAATGCTTGCCCATCTGGTGGAAGTTGTTCAGGAATGTTTACAGCAAATTCGATGAATACTTTATGTGAAGCAATGGGGATTGCACTTCCTGGAAATGGAACTATTTTAGCAATGACTCCAGAGCGTATAGAGCTTGTAAAAAAAGCAGCTCGTCGTGTTGTTGAACTTGCAAAAATGGAAAATAATGAAAAATTTAAAATGAGAAACATTTTAAATGAAAAAGCAATTCATAATGCTTTTGTGGTTGATATGGCAATGGGTGGAAGTTCAAATACTGTTTTACACCTTTTAGCAATTGCAAGAGAAGCTGGAATAGATTATAAGATAGAAAATATCAATAAAATTGCTGAGAAAGTTGCACACATTGCAAAAATCTCTCCATCAAGATACGATATCCATATGGCTGAAATCGATAAAGCTGGTGGAGTAAATGCTGTAATACACGAAGTAGCAAATCGTCACAATGGTATTTTACATCTTGATGCACTTATGGTCACAGGAGAAACACTTGAAAAAAGGATAGAGGGTGCTGAGATAAAAGATGAAGATATTATCCATACAAATCAAAATGCTTACTCTCCAGTTGGAGGACTCTCTATCTTATTTGGAAACCTTGCACAAGAGGGTGCTGTTGTAAAAACAGCTGGAATTGCTGATAGTATGAGAAAATTCAAAGGAAAAGCAGTTTGTTTTAACTCACAACCAGAAGCTATTAATGGAATTATGTCACATAAAGTAAAAGCTGGAGATGTTGTAGTTATTCGTTATGAAGGGCCAAAAGGTGGACCGGGTATGCAAGAGATGTTAGCACCAACTTCTTTGATTATGGGAATGGGGCTTGGTGAGTCTGTTGCTTTAATTACTGATGGAAGATTTTCAGGTGCAACACGAGGAGCTAGTATTGGGCATATCTCTCCAGAAGCTGCTGAAGGTGGTGTGATTGCACTTATTGAAGATGGTGATGAGATTGAGTTAGATGTAGATGCACATCTTTTACAACTGAATGTGAGTGAAGAGGTGTTAGCAGAGCGTAGAGCAAAATGGAAACCATACAAAAATGAAACAAAATCAAAATGGCTCAAACGTTATCAACTCTTAGTATCAAATGCATCAAATGGTGCAGTACTTAAAACAGAACTATAAGGAAAGGGATATTTTGGATCCAATAGCAATAAAATATAATGATCAAATCATCGACTTACAAACTGCTAAAGAGTTAGGAGTAGAGGGTCAGGAGATTTTTCTTGATAACTCAGATGATGCACTTGAGGTGCTTCGTCACTCAACAGCACACTTAATGGCACAAGCAATTAAATCGCTTTATCCAGATGCAGAATTTTATGTAGGCCCAACAGTAAAAGAGGGGTTTTATTATGATTTTAAAACATCTGCTGAGATTAGTTCAAAAGATTTAAAAAAGATTGAAAAACAGATGCTCTCTTTTGCAAAGAAAAAATATCCAATAGAAAAATACACTATTTCTATGGAAGAAGCAAAAGAAAAATTTAAGGACGACCATTTAAAACTTGCTGTTTTACAAAACATCAAAGATGATAAAGTTTCTATCTATAAGCAAGGGGATTTTGAGGATCTTTGTCGTGGGCCACATTTACCAAATATAGGGCTTATTCGTGCTTTTAAACTCACAAAAATTGCTGGGGCTTATCTTGGTGGAGATTCTAAAAATGAGATGCTTACACGTATCTATGGGATTGCTTTTGCAGATAAAGAATCTTTGAAAAATTATCTTGATATGATGGCAGAAGCAGAAAAAAGAGATCATAGAAAAATTGGTAATGAGATGAAACTCTTTACATTTCGTGAAGAGGTTGGAGCTGGTTTTCCTATTTGGCTTCCTGCTGGTGGACGACTTCGTGCAAGGTTGGAGAGTTTACTTTTTAAAGCACACCGTAAGCGTGGATATGAGCCAGTTCGTGGTCCAGAGATGCTTCGTTCAGACCTTTGGAAAACATCAGGACACTATCAAAATTATGGGGAAAATATGTACTTTACCCATATTGATGATATAGAATTTGGTGTTAAACCAATGAACTGTGTAGGACATATTAAAGTGTATGAAGATGAGCTTCACTCTTATAGAGATTTGCCTATTAAATATTTTGAATATGGTGTGGTGCATCGTCATGAGATGACAGGGGCATTGCACGGATTATTTAGAGTACGTGAATTTACACAAGATGATGCACATATCTTTTGTACTGTAGATCAAATTGAAGAGCAAATCATTGAGGTTATTGAATTTGTAGATAAGATTATGTCTACATTTAATTTTGAATATAAGATGATGATTTCTACAAAACCAGAAAAAGCAGTTGGAGACCCAGAAGTATGGGAAAAATCTGAAGCTGCTTTAAAATCTGCAATGGAAGCACACAATTTACCTTATACTATCGATGAGGGTGGTGGAGCTTTTTATGGTCCAAAGATAGATATTAAAATCTTAGATGCTATTGGGCGTGAATGGCAGTGTGGAACAGTTCAATTAGATAATAATCTCCCAGCTCGTTTTGCACTTGAATATAATGGTGAAAATAATGAAAAAATCCAGCCAGTAATGATTCACCGTGCTATTTTAGGTTCATTTGAGCGTTTTATTGGGATTTTAACTGAGCATTATGCAGGGGAGTTTCCAATGTTTATAGCTCCTACACAAGTTGCAATTGTACCAGTTGCTGCGACACATAAAGAGTATGCTAAGGTTTTATCCGATAAACTTATCGATATTAATGCCGATAGTGAAATCTATGATAAAAATGAGTCGTTAAATAAGCGTATTAGAACGGCTGAGAAAACTCGTGTACCTATGATTATTGTTATAGGAGATGAGGAAGTTGCAAATAAAACAGTTGCAATTAGAGATAGACGAACTAGAGAGCAGTATAGTTTAAGTGAGGAAGAATTTTTATCACTTATTCAAACTAAATTAAATGAGGTAGATTTTTGAGTAAAAAGAAAGATCACGTAATAATGAATGATGACATTCGTGCAACAGAGTTAAGGTGTAGTATAGATGGAGGGGAATCACTTGGGATTATCTCTTTTGATGAGGCTATGGAAAAAGCAAATGAGTTAAATTTGGATCTTGTGCTTATTGCTCCAAATGCAAAACCACCTGTTGCAAAAATTATGGATTATGGTAAATTTAAATACCAAGAAGAAAAAAAGCTTAAAGAGCAAAGAAAAAATCAGACAAAAATTGTTGTAAAAGAGATTAAACTCTCTGTAAAAATTGCTGAAAATGATGTTGCTTATAAAGTAAAACATGCTCGTGAATTTTTAGAAAAAGGGTATCATGTAAAATTCCGTGTATTTTTACGTGGTCGTGAAATGGCTCATCCAGAAGCGGCAAAAGAGGTGTTACTCCATGTTTGGCCAATGGTTGAAGATATTGCTGTAATGGAAAAACCACCAAAATTTGAAGGTCGTTACTACAATATGTATGTAGTGCCTAAAAAATAAACATAAATAGGGATTTTTTCCCTATTTTTTTCTCCTCTATAACTTCTTTAAACTTTTTTTGATACAATACTAAGTTTTAAAAAATACCTCTTAGGAATTTATAAATGTTACTTTTTACCCCTGGACCAACACCAGTCCCACAAAATGTTCGAAATGCAATGAGCGATGAGACAATGCACCATCGTACACCAGAGTTTGAAGCTATTTTTGAAAAAACACGTAAATATCTTTTTGAACTTTTTCAAACAGATGAAGTTGTTATGATTGCATCATCTGGAACAGGTGCTATGGAAGCCGCTGTGATTAATCTTTGTCATAATACGCTTTTAAATGTAAATAGTGGAAAATTTGGAGAGCGTTTTGGGAAGATAGCAGTTGCTCATGGTTTAGGTAATGTAGAGATAAAAAATGAATGGAATACTCCTGTTGATGTAGAGAGTGTTGTTCAAACTATCAAACAAAATCCAGATATTGATGCCATAGCAGTGCAGATTTCAGAATCTGCAGGTGGACTTCGTCATCCAGTAGAAGCACTTGCAAAAGCAGTTAAAGAGATAAATCCTGAAATTATGATTATTGCTGATGGAATTACTGCTGTTGGTGTTGAAAAAATTGATGTGACACATATTGATTGTTTGATTGCTGGAAGCCAAAAGGCATTGATGCTTCCTCCAGGACTTGCTATTTTAGGTTTATCAAATAAAGCCATAGAAAAAATAGGCAGTGGAAAAGGGTATTATTTTAATCTTGCAAGTGAGATTAAAAAACAACGCCAAAATACAACTGCTTATACAGCGGCTACTACACTTATTATTGGACTTTTAGAGATTTTAGAAACAATTCAAAAAGAGGGTGGAGTAGAAGCTCTTTATGCAAAAACAGCACAAAGAGCAAAAGCAGTACGAGAAGCACTTCAAGCAATTGGTTTGCATATCTATCCTCTTACACCAGCAGATTCTATGACAACAATAGATGATGAAAATGCAAATGAGATAAGAAAACTCCTTAAAGAGGAATATCAAGTGAATGTTGCTGGTGGGCAAGATCATCTTAAAGGGAAGATTTTTCGTATTAATCAAATGGGATTGATTAAAGATTATGAGATGAGTTGGGTTGTTAATGCCGTAGAACTTGCTTTAGAGAAGCTTGGTAGACGAAAATATGACGGTATGGCCAATAAAGTTTATAATCAGATTGTATTTAATATAGGAAAATGATGATAAAAGAACACGAAATTCCAAATGGTACAAAATTATATTTTGGACAAAGTGCTAAAATAAAGCGTCATATTGAACACATTGCAAGTGAAATTCTTTATGAAAATGGATTTGAAGAGATTGTTACACCAGTTTTTTCATACCATCAGCATTTAAGTATTGCAAATGATAATGAGCTTATTCGCATTAATGATGAAAAAAATCATACTCTTTCATTACGGGCTGATTCTACGATTGATGTTGTTCGTATTATTAGTAAACGATTAGGAAGAAATACAGAACATAAAAAATGGTTTTATATTCAGCCTGTTTTTCGTTATCCAACATTTGAGCAAAATCAAGTGGGTGTTGAGATGATGGGAGAAAAAAAACTCTCAAGTGTGATGAAAATTGCTTCTGAAATTTTAGAAAAATTAGAAGTAGATGCACTGGTTCAAATTTCTAATATCAAGATACCACAACTCTTAGTAGAGATGTTTGATACATTAGAGATAGATGATTTTAAATACACCAATATCGATAAATTTTTGAGTTTAAAAGTGGACTGGTTAGAAAAACTTGTTTATCTTCAGTATGTTTCACAAATTGATGAAGTGATAGAGATTGCTCCAAAAGTGATTCAAGATGAACTTTTAAAAATGAAAGAGTTATGCTTGGAATTATCGTGTGAAAAAAGTGTTTTGGCTCCTATGTATTATTCTAAAATGTTATATTATGATGAATTATTTTTTCGAATAATAGATAAAAATGAAGTGTATGCTCGTGGTGGAAGATATAAAGCAGAAGGTGAAAATTCTGTTGGTTTTGCAATATATACAGATGCACTTTGTGAAACATTAACAAAATTATAAGTAAGAAAAAAAGGGAAGGTTATATGAAAGCAGATTTGATTGTAGGGATCCAATGGGGTGACGAAGGCAAAGGAAAAATTGTCGATAGGTTAGCAACCAATTATGATATGGTTTGTAGAAGCCAAGGGGGGCATAATGCTGGTCATACCATTTGGGTTGATGGAGTAAAATATGCTCTTCACCTTATCCCTTCTGGCGTTTTAAATCCAAATGCTATTAATGTTATAGGAAATGGTGTTGTTGTTTCACCAGAATCTATCATTAAAGAGATGGAACAATTTGATAATTTAGAGGGGCGTTTATATATTTCAGATAAAGCACATCTTAATCTTTCATATCACGCAATGATTGACCAAGCAAAAGAGCGATTAAAAGGGGATAAAGCTATTGGAACAACAGGAAAAGGGATTGGGCCTGCTTATTCTGATAAGATTAATCGTACAGGTTTTCGTGTTGGGGAGCTTTTAAATCCTAAAAAACTTTGTGATGATATTTTAGAGTATTTTGAAGAAAATAAAGCAATTTTTGCTATTTATGATATCAAAACACCATCAAAAGAGGCATTACTTCAAGAGTTAGAAGGATATGCAAAAAAACTTACCCCTTTTATTACAGATACAACGCAGATGCTTTGGCGTGCACTTGATGAAGAAAAGAAAAGAGTGTTATTAGAAGGAGCACAAGGAACACTTTTAGATATTGACCATGGGACATATCCATATGTTACATCATCTTCTACTGTATCTGCTGGTGCTTGTACGGGACTTGGGATTAATCCAAAAGATATTGGAAAAGTGATAGGGATTGTAAAAGCGTATTGTACACGTGTTGGAAATGGTCCATTTCCAAGTGAAGATTTGGGAGAAGATGGTAAAAGACTTGGTGAACAAGGGCATGAATTTGGGACAACAACAGGAAGAGCTCGTCGATGTGGTTGGTTTGATGCAGTAGCAACAAGACATGCTTCAAGACTTAATGGTTGTGATGAATTAGCGCTAATGAAACTTGATGTTTTAGATGGATTTGATGAAGTGAAACTTTGTGTTGCTTATGAATACAATGGAGAAGAGATAGATTATATGCCAGCTGATTTAGAAAATGTAAAACCTATCTATAAAACTTTTGAGGGATGGGATAACTCTGTGGGGATAAGAGAGTTTGAAAAACTTCCAAAAAATGCACAAGAATTTGTCAAAACAATTGAAGAGATTAGTAAAACAAAAGTAAGTATTATCTCTACTTCACCAGAAAGAGATGACACAATCTTATTATAAAGTTATTTTTTGAAAACTCGTTATAGTGCATTGGTACTTGTAAAAAAAAATGCCGTAGATGAGATAGAACAAAAAATAAAAAGAAAAAATCAAGAGCTTTTTGAAGCAAAACAAGAGCTTCAAGAAGCTTATGCACTGCTTCAAACACTCCAAATACCAACATCTGGTGTCATTTCACAGATACAAGCTACAAAACTTTTATTTCAAGCACAACAAAATCAAATAAAAGAAAAACAATATCAAGTCAATGAAAAAGAAAAACAACTTCAACAACTCAATCAACAACTACAAAAAGATATGATAGAATATGAAAAAGTGAAATATTTAGAATTAGAAGAGATAAAAAAAAGAGTCAAAGAGATGAAACTCAAAGAGTCAAAAGCATTAGATGAGATAGCACTTTTGACTTTTAATAGAAAAAAAGGGTTGTAATGCGGGTTGTTGTGTTATTTTTTATGTTATTATCTTCGTTATATGCTTTAAAAACAAGTGATAGATTATTTGAATGTAATCAAATTTTTCAATCAAGAAAAGATGAGCTTTTAGTTGAGTTAGAACGTATAGATGAGCAAAAACAAGCACTCAATTCTTTGAAAATTGCAACAGAAAATCTTTTAAAACAAAGGGAAAAAAATGTAAAACTCAAAGAAGAAGAGGTTACTGCAAAACTTAATCAAGTAACACAAAAAGAGCAAAATATAAAAAAAATGTTAGAAAAAAATAAAAAAATTTTACAAGAGATGAAAACAAGAAAAATGGATAAAATTTCACAAACATTTGCCAAGATGAAGCCAGCCTCTGCTGCATCAGTATTATCACAAATGGATTTACAAAAAGCAACACAAATACTCCAATCACTTAAACCAAAAATTATTGGAAAGATTTTAACAAAAATGGATACCAAAAAAGCAGCAGAACTTACTTTAATGTTAAGTAAATAATTACCTAATTTATAGTAAAATAGCCAAATTTATACTAACAAAGTGGGTCATAATTATGAAAATATCTCTAAAAACTATTCCGCATATAGCCAATAAAATAGCAATAGATTTAAATAAAAGTGGTGTAGTTACAATGACAAAGGGTCTTGAGAGAGTTTCACAAGCAGCTCAAAAAGTTTTTACAGAAAATGTAAAAAAAGAGATGGCATTAGAAGAAAAAGTTGCTGAAATTTGTGAAGAAAATCAAGAAGAGATAGAGTTTATGTTAGCAGATGAGAGACAACTCTTTTTTATGATTAAGAAAAAATTAGCACCAGAATTTGGTGTATTGTTAAATTATGAAGAGCGATACTCTGAGGTAGCACATCAGATTTTAGATGAATTGTATGAAGAGGATTTAATCCATTTTGATGTGAGTGAGAATCGTATTAAAAATATTATTTATAATGCTATAACATCATTTATTGCTGAGTCATCTGAGATAGAAAATGCGGTAATAGAGAAAATAAAAACATATAAAAAGAGATATATTCCAGGAACTGATGAATTTAATATCTTATATGAAAAGCTTTATAAAGAAGAATTACAAAAAAGAGGGATGGAATAACAAATGGATACAAAAAATTCTTTACAAGATGTATATATTTATCTTGAAAATGGAACATATTTAACGGCAAAAAGCTTTGGTGCAGAGGGAACAAGTGTAGGTGAGATAGTATTTAATACATCACTTACTGGGTATCAAGAGATTATGTCTGATCCTTCTTATGCAGGACAATTTGTAACATTTACAATGCCAGAAATAGGGAATGTTGGTGTCAATGATGAAGATATGGAGAGTACAAAAGCTCATGCAAAGGGGATGATAGTAAGAAATTATCAACCAAAATATTCTAATTTTAGAGCAGAAGATTCTTTAGAAAATTTTTTAAAAAAATATAATGTAATGGGAATTACAGCAATTGATACACGATTTTTGACAAAAATGCTTCGTGATGAAGGTGCTATGATGATGGTTGCTTCAACAAAAGTAAGTGATAAAGAAGAATTAGCAAAAATTCTCCAAACATCTCCACGCATTGAAGAGGTAAATTATATAGAGCAGGTAAGCACAAAAGAACCATATACTCATAACTCTTCAACATATTCTCATATAGCATTTAAGTATGATGAAGCACCAACTCCAAAAGCAAAAATTGCAGTGATTGATTTTGGTGTCAAAAGAAATATTTTAAATGAGATGGTAAGTGCTAAAATGGCTGTGGAAGTAATTCCAAATAACTTTAAAGCAGAAGAATTAATAGAGCGATTTTTAAATAAAGAGATTGATGGAGTCTTTTTATCAAATGGTCCTGGAGACCCTTTGGTACTTAAAAAAGAACAAGCAGAGATTAAAAAACTCATCGATGCAAAAGTACCGATGTTTGGGATTTGTTTAGGGCATCAACTTCTCTCTATTGCTCATGGATATGAAACATATAAACTAAAATTTGGTCACCACGGTGGAAACCATCCTGTAAAAAATGAAAAAACAGGACTTATTGAGATAACAGCACAAAATCATAACTATAATGTTCCAGATAACATTACTGAAATTGCACAAGTAACACATACAAACCTTTTTGATAATACAATAGAAGGACTAAAATATAATGATAGCCCAATCTTTTCAGTACAACACCACCCAGAATCAAGCCCTGGACCAAAAGAAAGCCGTTATATTTTTAATGAATTTTTATCATTAATCCAAAGAGATTAATGATAAATTTTCTCTTCTGTTTTCCTCTTTTTTCACATTTTTTCATATTTATTTTAAAAGTAAACAAATAGATAACAAAATTACATTATTTTTTCCTTAATTAAGAATATTTAAACAAATTTACTGTTACCATATCGAAGTTAATTAGTGTAATTTTTTTATTTTTAATTAATTATACTTAATTGCTTTGAATCTTAAGGAGGCTATATATGGAAAATCGTCCATTAGAGTACGACTATACGGTTGCAAAGATGTTTATGCTAACAACAATTATTTTAGGAATTGTTGGTATGAGCATCGGTGTATTTATTGCATTTGAACTTGCATTTCCAGGACTAAATACAGCATTTGGAAGTGGTATTGCAGAATACACAAACTTTAGTCGTCTTCGTCCATTGCATACAGATGCAGTTGCATTTGGATTTACGTTAAGTGGTATTTTTGCTACTTGGTATTATGTTGGTCAAAGGGTACTTAAAGTATCTATGGCTGAATCTAAGTTTTTGATGTTTGTTGGTAAGCTTCAATTTTGGCTCTATGTTATAGGTGTTGCTGGTGCGGTAGTTTCACTTTTCATGGGTTATACTTCTTCAAAAGAGTATGCTGAATTTGAATGGCCTATCGATATTATTATCGTTGCTGTATGGGTACTTTGGGGTGTAAGTATTTTTGGACTTATTGGTATTCGCCGTGAGAAGTCATTATACATCTCAGTTTGGTATTACATTGCAACATTTTTAGGTGTAGCAATGCTTTATCTTTTCAACAATATGGAAGTTCCAACTATGCTTGCTTCATCTCCTGCTGGTGAGAGTGGTATTGGTGATTGGTTCCATTCTATTTCTATGTATGCTGGTACAAATGATGCACTTGTACAATGGTGGTATGGACACAATGCGGTTGCATTTGTATTTACAGTACCTATTATTGCTATGATTTATTATTTCTTACCAAAAGAATCAGGGCAAGCAGTTTATTCTTATAAATTATCGCTCCTTTCTTTCTGGGGATTGATGTTTGTTTATCTTTGGGCTGGTGGTCACCACCTTCTTTATTCAACTGTTCCTGACTGGATGCAGACTATGGGTTCAATTTTCTCAGTAGTTCTTATTTTACCATCTTGGGGTTCAGCTATCAATATGCTTCTTACAATGAAGGGTGAATGGCAACAAGTTGCAGCATCTCCACTTATTAAGTTTATGGTTCTTGCTTCAACTTTCTATATGTTCTCAACATTAGAAGGACCTATTCAAGCTATCAAATCTGTAAATGCGATTGCTCACTTTACTGACTGGATTGTTGGTCACGTTCACGATGGTACTCTTGGTTGGGTTGGATTTATGATTATTGCAGCACTTTACCATATGGCTCCACGTGTATTTAAACGTGAACTTTACTCAAAAAGCCTTATGGCAACACAATTCTGGATCCAAACTTTAGGTATCGTTTTATACTTTACTTCTATGTGGATTGCAGGTATCACTCAAGGTATGATGTGGCGTGCACACGATGAATTTGGTAACTTAGCTTATTCATTTATGGATACAGTTGATGTACTTCACCCATATTATGCACTTCGTGGTACTGGTGGATTATTATATTTAACTGGTGTTATTATATTTGCTTATAATATTTATAAAACATGGACTTCAAATAAAGAAGTTGATGCAGAGCGTTTAAATGCTTCGCCTATGGGCGCTTAAGAAAGGGAGGATAAAATAATATGTTTCATTGGTTAGAAAAACACCCGTTCTTCTTTGCGGTAGGTGTATTTGCAGTAATTGCTTTTGCAGGTTTGATTGAAATTGTTCCAAACTTTGCACAAGCATCTCGTCCTGTTGTTGGTACTAAACCATATACTTTATTAGAACAAGCTGGTCGTGATGTGTATATCAAAAATAGTTGTAATGCATGTCATTCACAACTTATTCGTCCATTTAAAGCTGAAACTGATCGTTATGGTCACTACTCTTTAAGTGGAGAGTATGCATATGATAGACCATTTTTATGGGGTTCAAAAAGAACTGGTCCAGATTTACATAGAGTTGGTAATTATAGAACGACTGAATGGCATGAAAACCATATGAGAAATCCAAAATCTGTAATGCCTTCAAGTATTATGCCAGGGTATCCATGGTTATTTAAAAATGAAGCAGATATAGATACTGCATATGCTACACAATTAACAAATGCTGAGTTCTTTGGTGTACCATACAATAAACCAATCCCTACAAAAGATGGTTCAACTGTTGTTGTTCCAATGGCAAAATCTGTTGCAGAAGCTCATAAAATGGCTTTAGAAGAAGCAAAAAAAGTTGCAGCAAAAATGAAAGACCAAGATGTAAAAGATGCGATAGCTCAAGGAAAAATTCCTGAAATTGTTGCATTAATTGCATATTTAAATAGTCTTAAATAAAAGGGATATAGTGGATTTAGATACATTTTCAGCATATGCTTATTTCTTTTTGACAGTAATTTTGGTGGTAGTTGTATATGGATACATCTACCATCTTTATACAAAAAGAAAAGATGCAAGTGGAATTGATTATGAACACTATAGTAATATGGCATTAAACGATGATATTGGGGATACTCCAGTAAAACCTGTATCAAAGACAGAAAAAAAATAGGAGAGAGGATAATGAATAAACTTTATCTCTGGGGAATTATCATAGCTGCTGCAATGTTGGGTGCAACGTATGCAACGGTTGGATATCAAAAAGGTGGTCTTAACGGCGATATTGTCAATATGCTTGCAGTTGCAGGGGCAGTTGCACTTGTAATTATTACAGTATTTGTTGTTATTAAGTATGTTCGCCAAATGCAAACAGACACTGCAACTGGTGAGCTTTCTGATGAATCTTGGGATGGAATTGGTGAATATAAAAACCCTGTACCTTTTGGTTGGGCAATCATCTTTTTAGGAACAATCATTTGGGGTTTATGGTATTGGACTATTGGTTATCCAGTAGATGCATTTTCTCAAATTGGACAGTATAATGAAGAAGTTCAAGAAAAAAATGCTGAATTTGAGAAAAAATATGCAAATGTTAAGGGTGAAGAACTCGTAAATATGGGTGAATCAGTATATCTTGTTGAGTGTGTGGCTTGTCATAGTTTAAGTGCAGATGGAAACAATGAAATTGATGCAGCTGATTTAAATAAAAGAATCTCAGAAAAAAGTGTGAAGTATGTAATTAAGCATGGTTCAAACAATCATCTCCTTGGTATGGAAATGCCAATGCCAGCTGGTTTATTGAGTGATGAAAAAGAGATTGATGCAGTTGCTAAATATGTTGCAGGTGGATTAAAAGATAGTAAAAGTAAAGGTGCAGAAATCTTTGCTAATACTTGTGCTGCTTGTCATGGTCCTGATGGTAAAGGTATGGATTATGTTGCACCAAGCATTGCTGAATGGAACCAACAACTTATCATTAATGTTTTAAATCATGGTAAACGTGGTGCTATTGGTAAAATGCCTGCAATGGATAGATTAAATCCAAAACAAAAAGAAGCAGTTGCAGCATATGTAATGAGCTTAAGCAAAGGAGAATAACATGAATGAGAATAGAAATGTTTTTGCTCTTCATGGTTTAACTGGTGGCTTGATTGCTACTGGTTTATTACTTGCAATCTTGGTTTTTTTAAGTGTAAAAGCGATTAGTGTTCAACATGAACAAGCAGAAAACTTTTATAAAATAAAAGATGAAAAATCAATCAAGAGAATTGATACAGAGAGCTACAAACACGTAGTTGATGTAAAAGTAAAATAAGGAGCTTACAGATGGAAAAAATTATTTCTTGGGGCCTTGTAATTATGGCTGCATATACTCTTTGGGCTGTTGTAACTCCACATCACCTTTATGTTGGTTAAGGATTCTTTTTGAAAGCTTTAACAAGAGGGCTTTTTGCCCTCACCCTCATTTTATTTTTTCAAACAACTCTTTTTGCAAAGTATTTATATAAAGATGAAGTTATTCATAAACCAAAATTTTCTGAAGAGATAGAACTTTTGGGAAATGATTTATATCAAAAAACAGGGATAACTTTAAAACTTGTTGTTTTAAAAAAACTTCCTAAAAATATAAAGATGTATCAATTTGAACAAAATCTTTTAAAAGACTCTAAAGAGCCAACTATTCTTTTAACTTTTTCAGAGCTTGATTCTATTGTTGATATTGAGACAAATGATAAATCTTTATATAAGTATTTTAATAAGAAAAAAGTTTTAAGTCCTGTAACATCGTATGTGCAAGGTTTTTTGATGGCTGCTTTTTATGCAAAAAGTTGGGAAGAGTTTAAAGAGATGGTTACAAATGTCGGTGGGACAATCCTTCCTTTACTTGGCGGAAAAGCAAAAGCAAATGAACTAACGGATAAATATGCAGCAGCTTTGTTTAATGGGTATCTTGATATTGCACAACAAATTGCACACACAAAAGGTGTCAAGCTTGGTAATAATTTTGATGATGAAACAAATCAAACAACACTTTTTTATGTGAAGTTATTGTTTTATAGTTTAGTTTTATATGCTATTATTATGTATATTAAAAGATTTATTTATAAAGTGAGACATAAAGATGAACATTATAGAAAGTGGTAAAATCTGGCCTATTGGTATTTCATTGGCGATTGTTGGTGTTATAGGACTTGGAACTTGGACAATTATGGAGACAAAAAAGGCAGATATTCAGCAAAGTGATGCTTATATGGCAAACTATCAAACAGTTGATGCAAATGCCAATAATATTATTAATCAACAAATTGCTTTTGATAAAGCATATAAATTGAAATTTGTTTCAGAAAAGATTTCTCAGATAGGTGGAGATGTAAAATATGCTTTAACAACAAAAGATGGAAAAGCAGTGAGTGGTGCAAAGATGATTCTTAAAATCAGTCGTCCAGAAACAGAGATTTATACAAAAATATATAAAGATCCAAAATTTCAAAATGGTGTTTATGTTTTTGAAAATATTGCTTTTCCAAAAAAAGGTGTTTGGAATTTAGAACTTAAAGTAGAAGTTGGAAATATGAAAAGATTTTATCCTATTAAAGCTGATACTCGTATAGCAAATGATAAACGCATTAAAGAAGCATCACAAACAACTTACCAAAGACAAACAAAGTTTTTGGGAATAGCAGCTCAAAACCCTAGTGAATAAAGCAATAGTTCTCCCCTCAGCCCGTGCCATTAGGCATAGGCAGCTCTCCACTCAAGAAGATGCACTTTTTCTTCCAGATTATATCACGATGAGTGATTTTATTACTAAACTTTGTATAGTTGAGGATTTTTCTTTACTTGATGAAGACACAAGGATTTTACTCCTTTTAGAAGCATCTCAGTTTGAAAATTTTTCAAAATTAAAAATTGAGAGGAATTTTTTTACTTTTACAAAAAACAGTTCTTATATTTTTAAATTTTTTGAAGAGATAAGTGCTGAGATGTATGATATAAATAGATTAGATACTGCAGATATCTATGCAGAGTATGAAGAACATATCACAATTCTTCAAGAACTTTATAAACGATATGAAAAAATTTTATATGAAAAAAAGCTTTTAGATAAGATTTTTTTACCAAAGCTTTATAAGTTAAATACCTCTTATATACAAAAATATCAAGAGATAACGATATATGTTGATGGATATTTAACCAATTTTGAGTTAGAACTCTTAAAGCAGTGTAGCACTTATACACACATTATTCTTATTTTTACTACCTCTTTTTATAATAAAAAAATGCAAGAAAAATTTTCTAAGATTATTGATGAAAATTTTGAGATTGATTATAGATATGAGATAGATTTTAATACAAGAAAAATACAAAACAAAACAAAACTGAAAAAAAACAAACAAGTCACAGCACAACCTTTGAGTGAGTCACTGTTACAAATAGCATTTATTAAAGAAAAAGTATATCATTTTATCCAAAAAGGGTATCAGCCTCAAAATATTGCAGTTATTTTACCCAATGAAAATATGGCAAAGTTATTAAGAAGTTTTGATGAAGAGCATAACTTTAACTTTGCAATGGGGATGAGTTATACATCAACTTTTCTTTATCAAAAACTTTATGCAACCAAAGAATTTTTAGACCAAGAAACACAAGAAAATATTGCACGATTGAAGCGGTATGGAGATGAGATTTATACTGTTTTATTTCCTATTTATCATCAAGAGGTAGAGTCAGTTGATATTTTGGCTCTTTTAGAGAGTTTTACTGTTGGGATTGAAGATAAAACACATTTACAGATATATCAAGAAGAGTTATATCGTTTTGGACATATTGTGCATTTGATGCAAAAGATGAAAGTGAAGTCTTTATTTGCTTTATTTTTACAGCGACTCTCAAAAAGAACTCTTGATGATGTATATGGTGGAAAAATAACAGTTATGGGTGTGTTAGAAACAAGAGGGATGAATTTTGATGGGGTGGTTTTGATTGATTTTAATGATAATTATGTCCCCAAAAAAAGTGATAAAGATATGTTTTTAAATACAAAAATAAGACAAAGAGCCTCTTTACCAACAATGAGTGATAGGGAAAATTTACAAAAACATTACTATTATAGACTCATCAATGGCTCAAAAGAGGTAGCTATTGCTTATGTGCACTCTCATGAGATGGCTCCATCACGATTTTTAAAACAACTTCATATTAAACAAGCAAATTCTTATAATGAATTAGATTATGCAAAGTTGTTACTAACACATCAAACAAAAGAGCCATTTTATGAAGAACCTATTATTTTAAAATATTCATTTCGTGGAGTAACACTCTCTAACACAAAACTAAAAACATATTTGACGTGTAAGAGAAAATATTATTATCAATATATCAAACAGCTCAAATCACACGAAATCCCAAAAGATATTTCACAAGAGCATAAGATAGGGACAATTATCCATTTGGCATTAAAAAATTTATATCAGAAAAAAAATAGATATGATGATGTAGAAATGTTACAAAATGACCTTTATAAAGAGTTAGATGCACTTAAAGGGAAAAATGAATTTGATAAATATCTCATCAATATACAAAAAAAACAGTTACAAAACTTTTGTGTTAATGAAGTCAAGAGATTTGCTTTGGGATGGAGTGTTTTTGCATGTGAAAAGGTTCTTACAACAACATATGCTGGAATAGAGATAAGTGGGCAGATAGATAGGATAGATATCCATCAAGATGGTTCTTTTGCTTTGCTTGATTATAAAACAGGAAGTTATAATATTTACTCGGAGAAAAATTATAAAGAAGCCACCGATTTTCAGCTTGAATTTTATTATCTTTTGGCTTCTACACTTGGAAATGTGGTGGAGTGTGGATTTTATGATTTAAAAGAGAATATGATAGTGTATGAAAAACTTCTTCATGAAAAGTTAGAAGTTTTAAAAGAGCATATTTCCCATTTGCTTTTACTCAATACAATAGAATTTACAAAATGTGAAGATACTGCAAATTGTAGATTTTGTGAATATAAAAAAATATGTCATAGAGAGTAGAGAAGATGGTTTTATGCGGGATAGATGAAGCTGGTCGTGGACCAATAGCTGGAGATTTGGTGATGGCTGGATGTATTTTGCATCGGCAAATAGAAGGACTTAATGATTCTAAAAAATTAACTGAGAAAAAAAGGGAGCTTTTATTTACACAAATTATCCAAAATGCTTCTTATCATATTGTAAAATTTAGCCCTCAAATGATAGATGAAAAAGGGTTGTCATATTGTTTGGCATCTGGATTAAAAGAGATACAAAAACATCTTCAAGCAGATAGATTTTTATTTGATGGCAATACCACTTTTGGAGTTGATGGGATAGAGACAATGGTCAAAGCAGATACAAAGGTTAGTGAAGTAAGTGCTGCTTCTATCCTTGCAAAAGTATCACGTGATAGAGATATGATAGCCTCTGCAAAAAAATACCCCCAGTATGACTTTCAAAGTCATAAAGGGTATGGGACAAAAAAACACAAAGAGATGATTCAAAAATATGGATATTGTGATATTCACCGAAAAAGTTATAAGTTAAAAGGGGTACAAAAGAGTTTATTTGATGAAGGGAGATAAAAACTCCCTTTTATCCGATACTTTGTGTCAAGATAACATTAACAGCAGTCCCTTTTGGTAAAAAGTCATCCTCTTCCCCTGTTATCATTAAAGCACTATTATGAAGCATATTGGTTAAAATTGCAGAGCTTCCTACTTTTTTGCCTTGAAAATCTACAAAATATTGTCCATCTTTTATTGTAACATTACATGCGGTAAATTCTGTAAATTTGCTTCTTTTTTTAAAATCTTCACTTAGTCTTGCTTCTACTGTCATATAGGGTTGTTTTTTCCCAAGCATTTTTGCAACTAAAGGTAAACCATATAAAATAGCAGTAACAGTAGATGAATAGGCAAAACCAGGGAGTGCTAAGATAAACTTCTTATCATATTGTGCTACCATAATGTGGCGTCCGGGTTTTATAGCAACCCCTTTATAAAGCACTTCAGCTCCAAGTTTTGGAACAATGTCTTTGACAAAATCATAATCTCCAACACTTACTCCTCCAGTACTTACAACAATATCTGCACTCTCAAGAGCATTTTTGAAGGTTTGGATAATATTTGTTGTATTGTCTTTAATAGTACCTAATTGGATAACTTCTGCTCCAGCTAATTCAAAAAGTGCGGCTAATGTATAGTTATTTGAGCTTCTAATTTGTGCATCGTTTGTGCTTGTTTCTCCAAGGTCTAAAATCTCACTCCCTGTTGCAATAATAGCAACACGAGGTTTTATGGCAACATCAACCATCACGTGATTAAGTCCTGCCATCACACCTATCTCTGCAAATCCAATTTTTGTTCCTTTTGGGATGAGGATATCATTTGCCCTGTACCCTTCTCCAATAGGGCGAACAGAAAAACCAAATGGAACTGCTTCGTTGATAATGATTTTATCTCCATTAACAGTTACATTTTCTATGGGGATGAGAGTATCTGCTCCTTTTGGCATTTTAGAACCAGTAAATGTTTTTATGCATTCCCCATTTTGTATCTCTCTTGTTTCATCATTTCCTGCTGGATTATCCCCAATGATAGTGAGTATTTTTTTGGTTAAATCTTCATGTTTGATGGCATAACCATCCATAGAAGCAGTGGGAAATCTTGGGTCATTATACTCTGCAATGATATCTTTTGCTAAAACTCTTCCTAAAGAATTACTAAGAGGAACTTTTTCATAACGTGAATTATTGACTAATAGTAAATCCAACATATCTTGACTTGTTTCATAAGCTAATAAACTCATTTTTTTTCTCCTAAAATGCCACTGCCTTGTATGGCAGTTGAACGCTCTTTTGCATAGATTCTTTGTCCATTTTTTAAATCATATTTCCAAATTGGAGCTGAAGCTTTAAAATCTTCTACAAATTGCTCAATCAATTCTAATGCAACTCTTCTTTTTGGTGAAAATACCCCCGCAATATAAGAGGATTGATGCAATAAAACATCACCACGTGAATGTGCCATTTTAATAATAGCTCCTTGTTGGTGTGCTTTTTGTTGCCATTTTTCAAACCACTCATATAAAATAGGTTCATAAATATCAAAGCTTAGTCCTTCTATCTCATCTTCACTTCTTACAGTCCCTACAAAAGGGATAAAAGCACCATAATTGTTTGTGTTTTCTTGTTCATACCACTCTTTTAAAATAGTAGGGACATCTAAAGGACCATCATAAAGAAAGAGCATATTATCCTCCACAAACAGGTGGTAAAAGGACAATCTTATCACCATCTTTTAATTCTATATCTAAAGAAGATACAATTTTATCATTGACTGCAACAGCACAATTTTCTAACCACTCTTTTAACTCTGAATCTTTTTGTAAGATAGAAGCTAATTGATTTAAATTGTTAATCTCAAGTTGTAGGGGTTCTTTTTGAATGGGACCCAAGAATTCTACTTCAATCAAAATAACACTCCTGAAATATTTGAAATGATTATACTTGTAATCAACCAATAAGTCAATTTTATACTCTCTAAATAATATTTTAAGTACAATAAAGAAAACAATTTAAAGGGATAAGAGATGGTTTTAGTAACAGGTGGAGCTGGATATATAGGGTCACATACGTGTGTGCTTTTGGTTGAAGCTGGATATGAGATTGTTGTTTTTGATAATCTTTCTAATTCTTCTTTAGAGAGTATTCGACGTGTTGAAAAGATTGTTGGGAAAAAAATCCCTTTTATTAAAGGGGATATCCGTTCACATGAAGATTTGAGAGGGGCTTTTGAAGCGTATGATATTGATTCTGTTATCCATTTTGCTGGATTAAAAGCAGTGGGTGAATCTGTAAATGAACCATTAAAATATTATGATAATAACATTGGTGGGACAGTTGCTTTATGTGAAGTGATGAATGAATATAATTGTAAAAAAATGGTTTTTAGTTCTTCTGCAACTGTATATGGTGACCCACATACAACTCCAATTACTGAAGACTTTCCTCTTAGTGCAACAAATCCTTATGGAAGAACAAAGTTATTTATTGAGTATATTTTACGTGATATTAGTGTGAGTGATGCTGATTTTTCAGTAGCACTTTTACGCTATTTTAATCCAGTTGGAGCACATAGTTCTGGGCTTATTGGAGAAGACCCAAACGATATTCCAAATAATCTTATGCCTTTTATCTCACAAACTGCTGTTGGCAAAAGGGAAAAACTCAATGTATTTGGTGGAGATTATGATACACACGATGGTACGGGAGTAAGAGATTATATCCACGTGGTTGATTTGGCAGATGGGCATTTAAAAGCACTTGAGTATTTAGAAAAAAACAAAGGTGTTTTAACTGTCAATCTTGGAACAGGAAATGGATATTCTGTTTTAGATGTTGTCAAAGCATTTGAAAAAGCTTCAGGGAAAAAAGTACCGTATGAAATTGTTGGGCGTCGTGCTGGTGATGTTGCAAAATGTTATGCAGACCCTTCTTATGCAAAAAAAGTACTCAATTGGAGTGCAAAAAAAGATTTAGAGCAGATGTGTATTGATACATGGAGATGGCAATCACAAAATCCAAATGGTTATCACGATAGCGATAAATAGTAGATATTTGTAGATGATAGTAAGACTTTTATTTCTCATATTTCTTATGATACCATTAGAAGCAAAAGAGGCTTCGTGGTATCAAAAATTACACCCAATTGTAGAAGCTGGAATGCATCTTTCTTCTTTTGAAGGGAGCATTAAAGATTTGCGACAAACAGCAGATATAAAAAAAGATCTTGCTTATGGTCAAAATAATTCTTCATATTTTTCTTTAGGATTGCAGACAGATTATCCTTATATGTTTAATATTTTATGGGATTATTTTGATCATAAACAAAGTCAAACTTCTACACTAAATAAAACAATTTACATTGCTGATGGGCAATTTGAAACAAACTCAACAGTGATTACTTACATACACTACACTGTTTCAAATTTAACTTTTTTATATGATTTTTATTACAAAGGTAATCGTGTTAAATTTTTGAGATGGCGTTTTTATCCGGGTGATTTGGCATATTATGTTGGTTTGAATGTTAAATATTTGTATTGGCGAATTGATGCAAATAAAGTGCCTCAAGAGAGAAAACATTGGGTTATTGTTAAAGAGTTTATCCCACTTCCTTATTTGGGTGTGCAGTACTTTTATAGATATCTTAGGATATATGCACATATTAGTGCTTTATCTCTTAATGAAGCAAAATCAACAAATTATGAGGTAGGATTTGCATATAGGGCATATAGAAATTTTTATTTAAAAGCGAGTTATTTATATGAAGATTTTCAAGCAACAGAGAGTGCTGGTGGGCATGTTGATATCGTGAAATTTGCAACATCTGGAACAAAATTTAGTTTTCAATATACATTTTAAAATATTTTTTATAGAAATATGATAGCATTTTGGCAATGGAGATAAATGAGATGAAAAATTTTATAGAAGAATATAAAGAGAGATATATCGATGAGGGTGAAGTCCTTTTATATGAAGATGGTGACCATAAGATTTATTGGGTTGGGATAGAGGAAGAGAGTGCTTTTCGTTGTAATGTTTATTTGATAGTAGATGGAGATGAAGCACTTATTGTTGACCCGGGGAGTCGTTTATATCACGAAGAGTTGAAAAATCGTGTGGATAAAATTGTAGGTATTGAAAAAATCAAAGGGCTTATTTTATGCCATCAAGACCCAGATGTTGCTTCTTCGATGGTTGATTGGATAGATATCAATCCAGATATACAAATCATTACATCAGCAAGAACAAATGTTTTACTCCCATATTATGGAAGAGGAGATTATAATTTTTATAATGTAAGTGAAAATCCAACCTATACTTTTCAAAGTGGCAAAGTTTTAAAATTTATCGAAGCACCATTTTTACATTTTCCCGGGGCTTTTACTACCTTAGATATCGATGCACATATCCTTTTTTCAGGTGATATTTTTGCGGCAATTGATATTGATTGGAATTTGGTTGTAAATAATTTTGAACTTCATAAAAATAATATGGATCTGTTTCATAAAGATTATATGGCATCACATATTGCCGCAAAAGGGTATGCAAGAAAGATAGAAAATGAAGAGATAGATGCTATATTGCCTCAACATGGGTCTATCATCAGTAAAGAAAATGTAAAAAATGCGATAGAATATCTTCAAAATCTTCAATGTGGTTTAGATATTATTTATGCAGATTTAAAATAGGAAGTTATTTATATGGGTGATGAGTTAGAAAAAAAGGTAACTCGATTAGAGAGAAAAGTTAAAGCATTTGAACAAACTTTTCAACAACAAAATTTAATTGCACAAAAATATAATGAAGCACTTTTAGCACTCCAAGAAAAAGAGCAGTTTTTATCAACAGTAATAGAATCAAATAAAAATGCAATTATTGCTATTAATCAACACCATATTGTTACAATCTATAATCAATCAGCAGAAAAGATGTTTGGATATTCAAAAGAGGAGATGTTGCATAAAAACTCTCTCAAAAAAATTATTCCACCCTATTTACAAGAAAGGCATCTTAAGGCAATAGAGGAGTTTATTGAAAGGTCTAAAGGAAATAGTGTTTCAACTCATTATCATAAAGTAGAAGGTCAAAAAAAAGATGGCATTATTTTTCCAATTCGTATAGGATTTGGAACAACAATTTATAATGATGGTGATATTGTTATTGTTGCTAATATAGAAGATTTAAGTGATAAAGAAAATATAGTACGTGAAAAAGAGATTATGAAATATAGAGCAAATCACGATGTCTTGACAAGTCTTCCAAATAGATTGATGTTACAAGAGCGATTAAAAGAGATTGTATTACAACAAAAAAATGGTGGGACTGGTTTTGCATTGCTTTATATTGATTTGGATAAATTTAAAGCTATTAATGATACTTTAGGGCATGATTATGGTGATGAGGTATTAAAAATTGCAGCAAAAAGGATGTCAAATACTATAAGAGAAGAGGATTTGGTCGTTCGGCTTGGAGGGGATGAATTTATCATTATTTTACAACATCTCACCAACAAAGATGTGATTAAAAAATTAGTAGTAAAGATTTTAAATACAATAGAAGAAAAAATTCGTATTAATCATCATATATTATCTATTTCAGCAAGTATTGGTGTTGCTATTTTTCCAAATGATGGTAAAAATGAGATAGAGTTAATGAAAAATGCAGATGATGCGATGTACGATGCAAAGCAAAGCACTACATATAATTTTATTTTTTATGATGAATTAAAGAAGGTGTAAATGAACTACAACTTTTTAAAAAGTTGTAGTTTGGAAATTATTGTAATACTTTTCTTGCATTAAGTGGTTGTGTCGGTCTGTTATTTGGATAATTAAGGGTGTGTGTAAATTCCATCACTTCTTTCATAGAAACTTCTGGGTGTTTTCTTAGTACAAACCATCGTACTCCCTCACTACAAGGTGGAGTTGTTAAAGACCCACTAAATCTATAATATTTTTTATCTTTTGGTAAAAGTTTATTTATAGTTTGTGCAGATAATTCAAACTTCTCTTTAGCCTCTTCTTTTGGCATTTTTTCCCAAATTTTTTTGATATAAGGATTTTCTTTTCCATTTTCAAATAGTACTGCAACAACTGCTATGGAGCCATCTTTTGCAATATGAACAAAGTGTGCTTCTAAAGGAAAAAATTTCCCATCTATTGTGTTTTCACTTGGTGAATGAAAATGAAATTGTTTGAGTTCAAAGCTTTTGTTATCAATTGTGATTGAGCTTCCTGGTTTAATATTTACTTGAATAGTATGACCATTATTTATAATTTCATTTGCTGATGTGTGATAGTTAAATTTTATTGGTTCTAAACCATCTGTTTTTAGTATATCTTTTTTGACGATATTGATAGGAGATTGAGAATGTCCCTTTTTACACATACTATATTTTGGGTCAAGGTCTCCCCAAAACTCTGGGCCTTCTGCTCCTGTATAACCCCAATGGATACTGTGTGCATTTGCAAATAGTGATGAAGCTATAAAAAGCCCTCCTGCCATTACTGATAATTTCATTGTAAGATACTCCTTTTTCTTTAAATTATATCATTTTGTGATAATGAAAAAAGCTGGTAAAAAAGAGTAAAATGAAAAAAAAAGATAAGTTTAAGATAAATACTTCTTTAAATCAAGAGAAAAACGACTTCCTTTATCAATATCACTTTGTACTGAAATTTTGATTTGGAGTTCTTCACAAAGTTTTTTGACGATATGGAGTCCTATTCCTATCCCTCTATCTTGTTCTTTATAAAAGCGGTCAAAAATTTTATGTGGATTTTTTATCCCTTTTCCTGTATCACTAATGATAAGATGGGTGTTTTGTAGAGTGATTTTTACTTCTCCATTTGGTTTATTGTATTTTGCTCCATTTGAGAGAAGATTATCAATGATACGACCAAAAGCACTTTTATTGATTGTTATGTTTATATCTTTATTTATATCTATGATGAAATGGATATCACTATATTTTTTATCTATTAAAGCAATTCTTTCTTGAAGAAATGGTTTCAAAGAAATGGTTTCTTGTTGGAGATGATGCTCCATAAGATATGCTTTAAGATTTGCTTGAAGATTTAAAATATTTTGCATTGCATTTTCAATTCTTTGGATTTTTTTATTGTCTTTGCAATTATTTTTTAATAAAGAGGTATTAAGCCTCATAACAGAGAGTGGAGTATTAAAATCGTGTAAAATATCTTTGATAAACTCTTCTGTCATTTTAAGAGCATTTCTTAAAGGAGAAAGTGTATAAAATGCAAAGAAAATAGATAAAAGTACCAAAACAAGACTAAGTTGGAAAAATTGAAAAAGAAGTTTTTTTTGAATCTTTTTTTGTTCTTGAAGATAGTGTTCTTTTTTGAGATAGATTTTAAGAATATATTTTGAAGATTGGTTAATTGGAAAATAGCTACTTAATTCTCCATTTTTTTGAAAAAGTTTATAAAGTTCAAATGCTCCTTTTTTACTAAAATCTATTTGAAATTTTTTACATTGTAGATTATAACTACATACTCTCATTTCATTGAAGATTTTTTCTTTTAGTATATGTTTTTCTTTGTTGTATTCAACTCCAAAAAGGATACTCAAAAAAATCATTTGAGAGATAAAAAAGAGTAAAAAACTCTTAATAAGTGATTCTATTTCAACTTTTTTCAATAATATATCCAATTCCACGAACATTTTTTATAGGGAGCTTTGTTACTTGTTTAAGTTTATTAATAGCAACACGCAATGATTGTTCTGAAGCTTGAATTAAACAGTCCATTAAAATTGTTTTATCTAATACTTTTCCAATATTTGTAAAAAAAAGATGGCATAAACATTGTTGAACTTCTCCAAGACTAATGAGTGTATCATTTTGATAGAGTGTTTTTTTATCAACATCATAACGAAGATTATTATAAATGATATCTTTGGATTTTGCTGTAAATTTTGCATTAACACGTATAAGAAGTTCTTGGGGAAAAAATGGTTTTTTAATATAGTCATTTGCCCCTATTTCAAATGCTTTAGCAATAGAGTTCATATCTACAAGTGCACTAATGAAAATTGCTGGAGTTTGATCATCTGCTTTACGTAAAGATTCTAAAAGTTCAAGTCCATCCATATCTGGAACATTGATATCAAATACATAAAGGTCATATTTGTTTTCATATGAGGCATCAATGGCATCTGAGCCATTGTGTACCATAGTTACATCATAATTTTCCTCTTCTAAGAGTTCTTGGAGTGTCTGTGCTAAATCAATATCATCTTCAAGAAGTAATATTTTTTTTCTCATATTAAAAAAAGTATCCAAGTTTTAAAGAGATATAATTATCAGTAGCACTATTACTTAAACCATAAGCATATGAAAATGTACTAAACCAATGATTATCAATAGAATAGTAAAAATAAGTAGAGAGTTTTTCTATATTTGTTCCATCTGTATAAATACTATTTGAAAGACTATATCTTCCACTCATATAAAGTTTATTTGAAAAATAGTATCCTACTCCTGTGCTATAATAATTTGTATTTTGATATGTAGTAGAATAAATCACAACATTGTTTGCATCAACTTCTTTAATATCATCATCATTTACTATTGTATAGCTATAACTTCCAAAGAAATTATATTTTTCCCATTTATAACTTACACTCATTGAGCCTTGATAATCTGTGTTATTATTGTTATAGGTACTATCATAGGTTGGTAATAAAACTCCAAGTCCAAAACTAAAAGAGAGTTTTGGGAGAGGTTTTATTTGATAGTATGCACCAATAAATGTATCATTAAATCCCGATGTTGAGGAATTTGCATAATAAGACAAAGAGGCTTGAAGAGAAAATTTTTTATAATAATAATCAAATTGTAATGATGAAGAAACACTATCTGATGTATCGTTTGAATAAGAGATACCTGTAATGATATCATAATGATGAGGAGAGACTAAACTTTTTATCGTACAGCCTTTTTTATTGACTAAATCTAAAAAAGGTGTATTTGGACACTCATCAATCTCATCTCTTACTCCATCTAAATCTTGGTCATTATAAGCAAGTAATGGAGTACCTAAAGTAAAAATTGTTGTAAGTAATATAGTTTTTTTTAAAAATAGTTTTTTCATATTTAATGTTCCTCTTGAAAATGATTATGTTCTTCTTGTTCTGTTGATTCTTCTTGGTGGGAGTGATGTTCTTTTAAATTATTGTGGTGGATTTCTTGAGAATGATGTATTGTTGATGTACTATCATGACTATGCATTTGTGTTTGAATTTCTGAGATTAACATCTCTCTTTGTTGTGCATTCATAACAGCGATTTTTTGTTTTAGTTCATTCATAAGCATTACTCTTTGTTCAGGAGACGCTTCTTGAATTTTTGCAATTTGCTGATCGAGTGGTTCGCTATCTTGTGCAATGCTTAAAGTAAATATCCCAATTAATATAACTAATAATATTGATAACTTCATTTTATCTTAATGAAGAGCTTAACGCCCTTCATTATCATTTCCTCTGTTTCTTTCTTGATTGTCACGAGCTTGGTCATTTCCTCTGTCTCTTTCTTGATTGTCACGAGCTTGGTCATTTCCTCTGTCTCTTTCTTGATTGTCACGAGCTTGGTCATTTCCTCTATCTCTTTCTTGATGCATTCTTTCTTCATGGTGTACTTGAGAGTTATGATTTGTCATATGGTCTTCTGACATAGAATCATGGTGCATTGCTTCTTCATGCATTTGTCCTTCCATATGTTCATGATTTTGATGATTTTCTCTTGCTTCACCACCATTGTGACCTTCGTGCATATGAGATTGAATTGTTGCAATAGCTGCATCTCTTTGTTCTGCATCCATTGATGCAATGTTTTGTTTTACTTCATTCATAAGTGTTGCTCCATCTTCTGGTGAAGCTTCTTGGATAGCTGCAACTTGTTGTGCTATTTGGTCATTTTGTTGTTGTGCATTATCTTCTGCGAAACCTGTTGTTAAAAAACCTACTACTGCAAGTGATACTAAAATTTTTGTTGTTTTCATTGTTTGAATCCTTTTGTTTTTGTTTTGATAGCGGTATTATGACAAAAGAGTGTTAGCAAAGTATAAGTTGTAAAAAATTATGTGAAGTTGATAGAGGAAAAGACCTCTATCTTTTATTAAAGACCTGCTGCTGCAACAATTTTTGCTTGATGGTCAGCAATGAGTGGTTCTATGATTTCATCAAATAAACCACCACTCATAATCTCATTGAGTCTATAAAGTGTTAGATTGATTCTATGATCACTAATGCGATTTTGTGGATAGTTATAGGTACGGATACGACCACTTCTATCTCCTGTTCCTACTTGTGCGGCACGTTCTGCTGCATTTTCAGATTGTTTTTCTTGCATCTCTAAGTCATACAATCTTGCTTTTAAAACTTTCATCGCTTTTTCACGATTTTTGTGTTGTGATTTTTGGTCTTGGTTAGTTACAACTAAACCAGTAGGAAGGTGAGTAATTCTTACAGCAGAATCTGTTGTATTGACAGATTGCCCACCACATCCAGAAGAACGCATCACATCAATTTTTAAATCTTTTTCTTCTATTTTAATCTCTACATCATCAACTTCGGGCATAATTGCTACTGTAATTGCTGATGTATGAACACGACCTTGACTCTCAGTTGCTGGAACACGTTGTACACGGTGTGTTCCACCTTCATACTTCAATCGGCTATAAACCTGATCTCCCTTAATAAGAGCAGTAACCTCTTTAAACCCACCAGATTCAGAAGGGGAAGTAGAGATGATTTCTATCTTCCAGCCTTTTAAATCTGCATAGCGTGTATATGCATCAAAAAGATCTCCAACAAAGATAGCTGCTTCATCACCACCCGCACCAGCACGCATCTCAAGGATAATATTTCTATCATCATTTGGATCTTTTGGTAAAAGAAGCATTTTTATCTCTTCTTCTATTTTTGGTTTGCGAGGTTCTAACTCTTTGAGTTCCTCTTTTGCCATCTCTGCCATTTCTGGATCACTGAGCATCTCTTTAGATTCAGCAATCTCTTGAAGGAGTGCATTATATTCTTTTGCTTTTTCAACAATAGGTAAGAGGTTTGATTGTTCTTTGGAGAGTTCTGTCATTTTTTTAATGTCAGAAGTAATATCAGGCGAGCTTAGCATATCGCTAAGCTCATTATAACGATTGATAAACGGGGTAAGTTTATCTGCAAGCATATTGGATGCTCTTTTTTATAAAGCGTTGATAGCTTTATGGAGACGGCTAACTTTTCTTGATGCAGTTTCTTTTTTTAAGACACCTTTGCTCACAAATTTGTGGATTTGTTGGTTAGCAATTTTGAATGCTGCTTCTGCTTCTTCTTTGTTTCCTGCTTCAACAGCAGTTCTTACAGCTTTAACGATGTTTTTAAGACGAGTTCTGTAAAAACGATTTCTTTCTGTTCTTTTAATCGTTTGACGAATTCTCTTAATTGATGACTTATGATTTGCCATTTATGAGTCCTTATTATGGAAATTTAGTGCGCAATGTTAGCTTAAACATAATTAAAGTTAAGTTAAAATAACTCTCTTCAAGGAATTTTAACACAGGAGTAGGTATTATTTTGTTATTTAGCTCATAAGGATAACAAAAACAATGAAACTATTTGGAACTGATGGTGTGAGAGGAGAAGCAGGTGTTTTTTTAACAGCTGAGATGGCTGGAAAAGTGGCAATGGCTGCTGGAATTTATCTAAAAAGACACTCTGATGCAAAAAGAATTTTAGTTGGAAAAGATACACGTAGAAGTGGTTATATGTTAGAAAATGCGATTGTAGCTGGGCTTACTGCTATTGGGTTTGATGTGATTCAAATAGGGCCTATGCCAACACCTGCTATTGCTTATATTACTGAAGATATGCGATGTGATGCTGGGATTATGATTAGTGCTTCACATAATCCTTTTGAAGATAATGGGATTAAGTTTTTTGATGCACACGGCGATAAATTTCCTGTAAGTGTAGAAGAGGAGGTAGAAGCTATCTATTTTGATGAAGAACTTATTCAAAAAGCACAAGCAAAAGGGCGAAATATCGGAAAAGCAAAGCGGATTGATGATGTGATTGGGCGATATATTGTGCATCTTAAACACTCTTTTCCAGTTGATAAAACACTTCAGGGGATGCGAATTGTTTTAGATACAGCCAATGGAGCTGGATATAAAGTGGGGCCAACAGTGTTTGAAGAATTAGGTGCAGAGGTTATTGTTTTGCATAACAAACCAAATGGTTATAATATTAATGATAACTGTGGAGCACTTTATACAAATGAACTTGGAAATAGTGTAAGAACTTATAGAGCAGATTTGGGGATTGCACTTGATGGTGATGCTGATAGACTTGTTGTGGTTGATGAAAATGGTGATGTTGTTGATGGTGATCAGCTTTTAGGAGCACTTGGTGTATATCTTGCTGAGAAGAAACTCTTAAAAGGGGGAGCGATTGTTGCAACTGTGATGAGTAATCAAGCTCTTGAAGACTATATGCATCAACATAAATTAAAACTTTTACGCTCTAATGTTGGTGATAAATATGTTTTAGAGTTAATGAAACAAAATAATATTAATTTTGGTGGAGAAAAAAGTGGGCATATCATTTTTAGTGATTTTGCTAAAACAGGAGATGGTTTAGTTTCGGCATTGCAGGTTATCTCTTTGTTATTAGATAAAAATCTTCCAGCATCTAAAGCACTTCGTCCATTTGAGCTTTATCCACAAGAACTTGTAAATATTCACGTAAAAGAGAAAAAGCCACTTGATGAGATAAAAGGATTACAAGAAAAGTTAGAAGCATTAGATAAACAAAATATTCGTCATCTTATTCGTTATTCTGGAACTGAAAATAAATTAAGAATTTTATTAGAATGTAAAAATAGTGCAATGATGCATAAAGAGATGGAAGATATTGTTCAATTTTTTACAAAAGCACTCAATGGATAAGCATACTTTACGTCTTAGTACTATTTTATTGCTCAGTTTTACGGGTGTTTTTGTTATTGACCAAAATATTAAAACACTTTTTGTTGATGGATTTCGTTATTATACACAGTGTATAGACTTTATCCTTGTTTATAACAAAGGTGTTGCTTTTTCTATGTTTTCTTTTTTAGATGAGTGGCTTAAATATATTCAACTTGGAATTGTTTTTGTTGTACTTGGATATATTTTTTATATCAAAAAAGTGTGTTATGCCTTTCCTTCAGGTTTACTCTTAGGAGGGGCTATGTCTAACATTTATGATAGATTTATCCACGGTGGTGTTGTGGATATGGTGTATTGGCATTGTGGATTTAATTTTGCAGTATTTAATTTTGCAGATGTGATGATTGATGTTGCGGTGGTATGGATAGTACTTTTAAACTATAAAAAAGAGTGGTGTCGCTCTTAATGAAATAAAAGCTATATAAAAGTAGATTTTTGATAGAATTGTCAAAAATTGTATTTTGGTAATCATAGTAAAAGGAAAGAAATGGAAATTACTTCAAATAAAATAGATGGTGCAAATGCACAAATTAAAGCAGTTATAACAACTCAAGAAGTGAATGAAAAAGTAGAAAAAATCGCAAAAAGTTTAAGTAAAACTGTAAGTATTCAAGGTTTTCGTAAAGGGAAAGTGCCTGTATCTATCATTAAAAAACAATATGGTGATAAATTAGTTCAAGATGCTGAATCTGAATTACTTCGTGATGTATTAGCAAAAGGGCAAGAAGAGTTAGAAATTAGTAATGATTCTCTCATTGGTGAGCCAAATATCACTCAATTTGATAAAAGTGATGATAAAATTGAAGTAACTATCGAATTAGCATTACGTCCAAAAATTGAGATGGAAAATTATGCTGATTTAGTAGAAGAATTTGAAGCACCAACTGTAACTGATGAAGAAGTTGAAGCAAGAATAAAAGAACTTGCACAAGCACAAGCACCATTAAAAGATGTAGAAGAAGAGCGTCCACTTGCAAAAGATGATACTGCGGTATTTGATTTTGAAGGGTCTGTTGATGGAAAACTTTTTGAAGGTGGTTCTGCACAAAACTTTTCATTAGTTATTGGTTCTGGTCGTTTTATCCCGGGATTTGAAGACCAAATGGTTGGTATGAACAAGGGAGAAGAAAAAGTTCTTAAAGTAACTTTCCCAGAAGATTATCAAGGTGATTTAGCTGGAAAAGATGCAGAATTTAAAGTAAAACTCCACAAAATTCAAACTCAAGGTGAAGTTGTTATTGATGATGAATTAGCAAAACAAATGCTTCCGGGTGATGAAAATGCAAATGTAGAAGAGTTAAAAAAACAAGTAAAAGAGCAAATTAAAAATGAAAAAGTAAGAAAACTTTATAATGATGAGTTAAAACCAGCACTTTTAGAAAAATTTGTTGAAACTTTCCAATTTGATTTACCAAAATTTGTTGTTGAGCAAGAGATTGATATCATTGTAAATCGTAAAGCATCACAAATGAGTGAAGATGAGATTAAAGAGCTTCGTGAAAATAGTGACAAACTCAAAGAGTTACGTGAATCTGTAAGAGAAGAAGCAGAAAAAAGTGTAAAAGCAACATTTATCATCGATACTTTAGCACAGTTAGAAAATGTAAAAGTAGATGAAAATGAAATTATGCAAACAATCTATTTTGAAGCATTACAAACTGGACAAGATCCTCAAAAAGTGTATGAACAATATAAAGAAGCTGGATACCTTCCTGCTATTCAAATGTCAATGGTTGAAGATAAAGTTCTCTCAAAACTTCTTGATGCGAAGATGAAAGAGGTATAAGTTTATGAGTTACATCCCTTATGTAGTAGAAAAAACAGGACGCGGTGAGCGTTCTTATGATATTTATTCTCGTCTTTTAAAAGATAGGATTATTATGCTTAGTGGTGAAGTCAATGATCAAGTTGCCTCTACCATTGTTGCACAGTTTTTGTTTCTTGAAGCAGAAGATCCTCAAAAAGATATCTATTTTTATATCAATTCACCAGGTGGTGTTGTTACAGCGGGGATGGCAATTTTTGATACAATGAACTATATCCAACCAGATGTTTCTACTATATGTATAGGACAAGCAGCATCTATGGGAGCATTTTTACTTGCATCGGGGACAAAAGGGAAGCGTTTTGCTTTGCCTCATGCAAGAATTATGATTCATCAACCTTTAGGTGGAGCACAAGGTCAAGCAACAGATATTGCTATTCAGGCTGAAGAGATTTTACGTATGAAAAAAGAGCTCAATAGTATTTTGGCAAAAAATACAGGGCAAAGTATTAAAAAGATAGAAAAAGATACAGATCGTGATAATTTTATGAGTGCTAAAGAGGCACAAAAATATGGAATGATCGATGAAGTTTTAACGAAAAATGGTGTAGAGTGAGGGAAATTCAATGGATGTAAAACCTCTAGCAGATGAAGCATTATCTGAAATAGAGTTATTTTCCAAAGAGGTTATTGAAGCCCTTATTAAAGACAACCTTTCTCCCACACCAAGCAATTATGCTTTATATTTTGATAGATTATTAGAAGATAAAACAAAAGAAGAGAGGGACCATATCCTCTCTGAAATGGAACTTGATGAAGAGAATGATGCTGAGAGTACAGCAGAACTTGAGCAAAATCTCAAGCAGGGTTTTTTATCTATCAAAAAAATTTTAAATGTTACTGCACACATTTATAAAAATATGTCTTTAATGACAAAAATTCTACAAAAACGAAAAGCAGAGCTCAATGAAACAAATATCAATCGTATTTTAGAGATGTTAAGTGGAGATATCACAAAACTCTATACGATTGTTGAAAAACAAAAGAAAAGTATCAAAAGTGTTTATGATGAAACAGCATCGATTATCCGCTCTGTGGAGCAAGAAACAAAGTTTGATGATACTTATGGTGTTTATAATAAACGCTATCTTCTTATGCGAATTGAAAAAGAGATAGAGTCTATTCAAAAATTTAAATATGTGAGTACCCTTATTTTTGTGGAACTTTCTCAAGAGCTTGTTAATCATGTAAAAAATGAAAAAGCGATTGCATTGATGACAAAGACTGTCGCAAGAATTTTATTAAAAACATCAAGACGAAGTGATATTGTTGCTCATTATGGAAATGGCCGTTTTGCAATGCTTTTAAAACATACTGATATTGCAAATGCAAAAAGAGCGAGTTCAAGACTTATTGACCTTGTGTCTAATTCTAATTTTTTCTTGGGAGAGAAAGAGTTTCAGCTTAAAATTTCTATTGGAATTACAGATATTGATGCTGCTCATACAGTAGAAGAGACAGTAATAGCTGCTATTCACGGATTAGAAGAAGCACACAAGGATGCAACAAAAGATTTTGTTGTCGCAATAAAAGATGGTATAGAAAGTGAGATTTAGAAGATGAAACCATTAAAAATTGTTGAGTATCCTGATAAAAGATTAAAAATCAAATCAAAAGAGGTGGAGCATTTTGATGAGGAGTTACATCAACTCTTAGATGCAATGTATCCTATTATGATAGATACAAACGGTATTGGTTTGGCCGCTGTACAGGTAGGACACCATATACGAGCACTTATTTTAAATATCCCAGATGAAGATGGAGAACAACCAAAAGAAAATCTTATAGAGATTATCAATCCTGTTATTTCTAATGAAAGTGGTGAGACAGTTTATCAAGAAGGGTGTTTGAGTGTTCCTAATTTTTATGAGGATATTAAACGATACGATACACTTCATTTACAGTATCAAGATAGATATGGCAATAAAAAAACGTTAGAAGCAGATGGGCTTTTAAGTATTGCTATTCAACATGAAGTAGATCATTTAGAGGGGATATTATTTATTGATAGACTTTCATCTTCAAGAAGAAGAAAATTTGAAAAAGAGTATAAAAAAGCACAAAAAGAGAGGAAGAAAAAAACATCATGATGAAAAATATAAAAATTAAGTTATTGTTTTTTGTTTTGTTTGTTATAGCTAATGGGGTTGTATTTTATATTACAAAAATGAATGATGAACAAAAAGTTCAAATGGTTTTAGATAGTAGTGTAAGAGATTTACAAATTAGTTATGAGTTGTTATTACAAAATCAAAAAATCAATGCAAATGCCGCTTACATAGAAACAACAGAATTAACACGCGGGTTTACAAAGATTATGAAAAAGGCTCAAGTTGCAAATGCAAGCAAAAAAAGAATTTTGAGGTCTTTATTACACAAGCTATTAAAGAAAAAATATCAAGTGTTACAAACACAAGGTGTTTTACAATATAGTTTTTATCTTCCAAATAATGAAGCTTTTTTGAGAATGCATAATGTAGAAGATTTTGGAGATAATGTTGCAAAAGTGAGACCAGATGTTGCACTTGTTAATAAAATTCATAAGCCTATAAGAGGTTTTTTCTCAGGAAAAACAACACAGTCATTTAGAAATGTTTATCCAATCTTTGATAGTCACCATAACTACTTAGGTGTTATGGAAGTTTCTTTTTCAAGTGATAGTTTGCCAATTTATTTAGAGCCAATTTCAAAAAGAATTTCATACTTTTTAGTTAAAAGAGATATTTTTGATAGTGCAAAATGGCAAAATAAAAACATCGCTCTTGATTATATAGATAGTGGAGCAAAAAAAGAGTTATCATTAAATTTTAATGCATCTCATTCTAATCAAAAATGTATTATTGCAGATGAGATTCAAATCCCACATACAAAAAAGATGATTGAAGAGGCTATTAAAAGGAGTAAACCTTTTGCAGTAGAGTCTTTAGCAGATATCAACAGTGTAAAAGTTGTTGCTTTTTATCCTATTATTAATGAAGGTGATTCAGTAGCTTCTGCTTGGATTGTTTCTCAAGGGAAAAATACATTTTTATATGATTTAAAAACAACAACACTTATTATTAGAGTGGTTGCTTTTATTTTATTTTTAATTATTTTTGTTGCATTTTATAAATTGATAGTAACAAAAAGAACATTAGAAAAAGAACATCAGTTAGTGAGTGATGTTTTAAATTCAAGTGATAATATTATTTTTGCTACAAATTTAAAAGATATCAATTTTTCAAATAAAAACTTTTTGAGATTTTTTGATGTAAAAAATAATAAAAGATTTATGAAAAAAGTAAAAAATGATATCTTTAGTATTTTTATGCCGGGAGATAAAAGTTTACATCGTGGGCTTTTACAAGAGGATGAGACATTTATCGACCTTGTAGAAAGAACACCAAAAGAGGAAAGAGTTGTTACATTACTTGATGAAAATAACAACAAAAAACTTTTTCAAATTGCTATCTTTAAAGCATCTTTTAGTGAAAAAAGTGATGCATATATCATTGTTTTGAGTGACTTAGAAAAAGTCAAAGCAAAAGAGGAAGTGATTCAACAAAAAGTGTATCGTGATACTTTAACAGGGCTTTATAATAGACAAAAATTTAATGAAATGTTAGAGAGTGAATTAAAAAGAGATGAAAGAAATAAAAGGGATATTAATGTTATTTTCTTTCAAATCAATCATCTTGAACAAATAGAACAAAAACATGGTTCTTTGGTTGTTGATGCTATTATTATGGAAGTGACATCTCGTATTCAAGAGAATTTAAGAGATGTGGATCTTTTTGCACGACTTGATAAAGATATTTTTGGTATTTTACTCTTTGATATATCATTAGAAGATGCAAAAGCAGTTTGTGCAAAATTACAAGATGCACTACAAAACCTTTCTCATCCAGTGGCTGGAGAGATTGAAGTTACTGTTGTAACACTACATCGCTTAGAAAATGAAACACTTGCAGATATGTATGTAAGAGGGGAAGAACTTTTAAAACAATCTCAAAAAGATTTACCTATTTTAAATGTGATTGACTAATGCAAGATGTTGAACAAAAAGCTTTTGAGATTTATGAGAAAAATATCTCATTTTTCTCTCAAAAGTATCCTCATATTTTAAAAAAAATCCAAACATTTCAAAGTGCAGTAGAGATAAATCCTTCTATTGCACAGTATGATTTAGAATATCTTGATGGATATTTTGATGTCAAACAAAAAAGTAGTGGGAATTATCTTTATGCAAACAATAGTATAGAGGTTTCAAAGTTACTTGCAAAGCAGGTGAATTTTCAAAAGGATAGTTATATTTTTGAAGGTTTTCCTATCTACTATGGTGTAGAAAAAAAAGAAAATTTAGATGATAAGACACGAAGTTTGGAGGGGATTTACCCTTTGATGAGTTATTATATTGATAATACCTCTTCTTCTGATACAATGAAGATGATTGAAAAATTTATCTTTGTTGGTGTTGGGCTTGGTTTGCATCTTATAGAGATAGATACAAAAATATCAGCAAATGAATATTTTATCATAGAAGATGATTTAGAACTCTTTACTCTTTCTTTGTTTTGTACACCATATTATACATTTGAACAAAAACAACTTTATTTTAGTATTGGTGATGATGAAAATAGTTTTATGAGCTTATTTAATGAGTTTTTAGAAACAAGTTTTTATCTCAATAGATATTTAAAATATTCCCATTTTCCAGCACATAGTAAGCATAAATTAAAACTTATTCAAAATGCTTTGGCTTCACAAGATTTTATCTCTTTTCCATATAAGACACTGCTTTTTAAATATTTAAGACCTTTTGAATACCTTGATAAAGGGTATAACATTATTGATTTATCACACCATTTTCCAAAATCTTCTTTAAGTAAAAAACCAATGATGGTTTTAGGTTCTGGTCCCTCTTTGGAAAAAAATATAGAATGGTTAAAACAATATCATCACCATTTTGTTATTATGGCACCATCTTCAACACTAAAGAGTTTATATAAATATGGTATCAAACCAGATATTGTAACTCATTTAGATGGATTTGAGAGTGTTTTAAAGGTGTTTGAAGGGTTTGATGTTACATCGTTTGTAAAAGAAGACACTGTATTTCTTTGTGGTTCTTTTATTCCTACAAAAGTAAGAGAGATGTTTGCAAAAGAGAACTGTTTTATTACAGAAGAAGATACTTTTTATCATAAAAATATCAATGGAATTGTTGGACCTTGTGTTGGTTCAACTTCTATATTTGATGCTTTGTTACTCTCTATGGAAGAGATTTATCTTCTTGGGCTTGATTTTGCTATCGATATAGAAACAGGAAAAACACACTCCTTAGAGCATGTAACAAAAAACCAACTTGATGTAGAAGAAAAAGATAAGCTACAACAAGTTATCTCTTTTCGAAAAAATCTTTTTCCAGTGAAGGGAAATTTTGTATCTAAAGTTTATACAAACTCTTTATTTCAAATCTCTCTCCAAACACTTTATGAAAAGATTCCACTTATCAAACAAGAGGAACAAACTCTTTATAATCTTAATGATGGAGCAAAGATACATCAAGCTATCCCAAAACATATACAAGAGATAGATATCACTGCATATAAAAAATTAGACCATAAAAAGATATTTCAAGAGATAAAACCACTCTTAGAGGCAAAGAGTGAAAAATATCTTTCAAAAGAGGATATTGTTTCTTTAAAAAATAGATTACAATTTGCCTATGAAATAAAAGAGATATTAGAGGATTATAAAAAGAGTGTTTCATATAAAAATAGTGATGCATATCTTTATGACCTTTTAGGTTTGGTAACCCATCTTTTAAAAAATAAAACATATTCAAAAAGGGAAACAAGCAATCTTACACGGGTGTATTATATGTTTTTTAAATATACTATTCCAATGATTATGGATTTTTTTAATACAAAAAGTTTAAAAAATGAGAAACATCATATAAAAAAGATAGATAAAATACTTTTGCATGAGCTTTTTAATATTCAAAAGATTTATGCATCAAAAATTGAGGAGTTTTTAGCAAAATATTAGAAAAAAGCACTTAGGCTTTTTTCAAATATTTTGTTAGGATGTGGATTTTTACACCATTTACACGACCTTCGATATGTTGATTGTCATTTGGAACAAGAGAGATGTTTCTTACAGCAGTTCCTCTTTTTGCAGTAAATCCTGCCCCTTTTACATCTAAATCTTTTGTAATAACAACTGTATCTCCAGCTTGAAGTGTAACACCATTTGCATCTTTATATACAAGTGTATCTTCATCATCATTTTGAAGCCCTGCATCTGCCCACTCTTTTATCTCATCTTCCATATAAAGCATATCGATAAGGTCTTGGCGGTCTAACTTATGAAGAAGTCTATAACTAAGCACTGCCACAGCTGGAACTTCGCTCCACATAGAATCATTTAAACAATTAAAATGCCCCTCATCTAATTCGCCACTCTCTATTTGTGATTTACAGTTTTCACAAAGATAAACAAATTGTTGCTCGTCACGAAACTCTGGTGTTACTTCATAAGCAGATAAATTTTCACTATTTGAACAAAGTTCACATACACCACCACTTCTTTGCTCTAACATTTCCTCTGTTGTTGCCATTATTTTTTTCCTTTCATAATAAGATTTAAATATTTTGCTGGGGTTACTTTTATCATCTCTTGAGCAAGCCATCGAATTTGAAAATAAGCCGCATTACTATTTCGAAGGGTAAAATAGTTCTTTAAACTTCGTAAATTAAATGTTACAACCATATCCACCTTCCAATTATCTGTCACGATATGTTTAAAAGCATCTCCAACATTTCTTTTTTTCTTTCCATTTTCAAGTGCCTCAAAAAGAGCTTGTGGGTCATTTTTGAATTGTTCTAAAAATGGCAAAGAACTTTTTGCAATAGCTAAAGCATAAAAATCCTCATTTTTTACTTTTTGATAGTTTAATTTTTCAAACATTGTAGCTATTTCTATCGTATTATACTCTTTCTCACTTGTAACAAACATATCAAATGATAAAATTTTTTCAATAAAAAATTTTCTATCCCCCATTGAAGCAACAAAAGCATTGATGATAGAACTCATAGTATAACGTGTGCTTCTTACACTAATTGCCTGAATACGGTGTCTTGCATGTTCTTGTAAAACCCCACGTGAAGTTCCACGTATGAGATAGCTAAGATTTGTGTGTTCTAAAATAGAATGATGAAAATAGGTCCAAGCTAAATCATCTAAGAGATTTGATTCTTCTATGGAATTAATTGCATTGCAGATATCTTGTGTTGGGAGTTGATTTTGAATATGTTTGATACTTTCATTTTCACTCTTATCAAATGAATCATAACAAGTCCGAGCCGCACTCTCAGAAACACCTATACCACTCTCTTGGAGTAAAACAACTTGTGGTTTTGTATAACTTATGCCATTGATATTTTCTACCATTTTAGACCTTTTTGACCCCATCTACAATTGGAACAAAATCACATGCTTCTAATTCTGTTGCTTCGATATGGCTTCCGTATTTTTTAAATCGTGTAATTACTTGTGAAGATTCTTTTTGGATAGGTGCAACTAAAATCCCCCCATCTTTGAGTTGGTCAAAAATTTTTTGTGGGATTTTTTTTGCTGTGGCTGAAAAGAGGATTCTATCATAAGGAGCATACTGAATCCAGCCATTTTGTCCATCATCTGTTCTTGTATGGATATTTGAGATACCAAGTTTTCTAAAACGATTTTTTGTCTCAAGCATAATAGATTCTATTCGCTCAATGGTAAACACACCACGAAAAAGGTGTGAAAGTACTGCAGCTTGATACCCACTCCCACAACCAATCTCTAAAACCCTATCTGCACCTTGTGGTTGAAGGTACTCTGTCATTTTTGCAACAGTTAAAGGGGAGCTTATATACTGTGCTTCTCCAATTGGAAGTGCATCAAGTTTATAAGCATTGTGTTTAAATCCAACGGGGACAAACGCTTCTCTATCAGTCTTTGCAATTGCCTCTTTTACCTCTTTGCTTAGTGGAAAATGTTTATCACATTCTTCAGCCAATAAAGCTACCCTTGTAGCAGTCATTCTATCCATATTTTATATTATCCTACACTATTCAATTGGTAAAATGATAACATAAACCACCTAAAATCAACTAAAATTGAATAAGTCCATCCACAGGACTTGATGCTGTTGCATAAGGTTTTTTTGGAATTCTTCCTGCTAAATAACTCATACGACCAGCTTGTACTGCATATTTCATCGCTTGTGCCATCATAATAGGGTCTTTTGCTTGTGCAATTGCTGTATTTGTTAAGACTCCATCTGCACCAAGTTCCATAGCATAAGCAGCATCACTTGCACACCCAATCCCAGCATCAACAATGATTGGAAGATTGACTGCATCTTTAATAAATGCTACATTATATGGATTTTGTACACCAAGTCCACTCCCAATAGGAGCCGCAAGAGGCATAATCGCGTGAGCTCCAGCATCTTCTAAACGTTTTGCCATAATTGGGTCATCTGATGTATAAGCCATAATGGTAAAACCCTCTTTTGCTAAAACTTCACATGCTTTGATTGTTTCTAAAACATCTGGATAGAGTGTTTTTTGTGTATCACCAATTACTTCAAGCTTGATTAAATCAATCCCTGTTGCCTCACGTGTCAATCGAAATGTTGTAATAGCTTCTTCAGCAGTGACACACCCAGCAGAATTTGGTAAAAATTTTACATTTGTACCAGCAAAAGTATCACGTAAATTTTCTTTATTTGGGTCAGTAATATTTAATCTACGTACTGCCACAGTGATAAGTTCACTCCCTGATGCAAGTGTTGCTTCTTTTGTCATCTCAAAAGATTCATACTTTCCACTTCCAACAATCAAACGAGAACCAAGTTCGTATTTTCCAATTTTTAAAATATCATTCATCATTGTATCCCTTATTTTTTCCAAAATAATACCTATTCCATTGTTAAAACTACTTAAACTGAAGTTCAGTACATTTTTAGTAAGAAAACTATAAAATTCATATATTATTTGGATGTATGGAGAAAAATGTGAAAATAGCAGTAGCAGGAACAGGGTATGTTGGGATATCAAATGGGATTCTTTTGGCACAACATAATGAAGTTGTGGCATTAGATATTGTTCCTAAAAAAGTAGAGATGTTAAATAATAAAATCTCCCCTATAGAAGATAAAGAGATAAGTGAATATTTAGCAACAAAAGATTTAAATTTTAGAGCAACTTTAGATAAAGAAGAAGCATATAAAGATGCAGACTATATCATCATCGCAACACCAACAGATTATGACCCTGAAACTAACTATTTTAATACCAAAAGTATAGAAGCTGTTTTAAAAGATATTGTAGCGATAAATCCTAATACCACAGTAATTATCAAATCAACTATACCAGTTGGTTATACAGAAAAATTAAATGAACAATTTAAAATTCAAAATTCAAAATTCAAGATTATTTTTTCTCCAGAGTTTTTACGTGAAGGAAAAGCACTGTATGATAACCTTTATCCAAGTAGAATTATCGTTGGAGATAAAGGAAAAGAAGCAAAAGTTTTTGCAAATCTTTTAGCTCAGGGTGCTATTAAAAAAGATATCCCTATCCTTTTTACAAATTCTACAGAAGCAGAAGCTATCAAACTTTTTGCAAATACATACCTTGCTATGAGAGTTGCGTATTTTAATGAGCTTGATTCTTATGCACAAACACATAATTTAAATACAGAAGAGATTATAAGAGGGGTAGGACTTGATCCTCGCATTGGTGAACATTATAATAATCCAAGCTTTGGATATGGAGGGTATTGTTTACCAAAAGATACAAAACAACTTTTGGCAAATTATCAGGATGTGCCATCAAATATGATAGAAGCAATTGTCAAATCAAATAGTACAAGAAAAGATTTTATAGCACAAAGCATTATAGATCGTCTTAAAAAAGATGAATATGGATATCCACAAGGGGTAGTTGGGGTGTATCGTCTTGTGATGAAATCAGGAAGTGATAACTTTAGAAGCTCAGCAATACAAGGGATAATGAAACGCCTCAAAGCAAAAGGTATAGAGGTCATCATCTATGAACCAGTGTTAGAAGAAGAGGAGTTTTATCACTCAAAAGTGATTAAAGATTTAGATACATTTAAAAAGATGAGTGATGTCATCGTTGCTAATAGACTTGAAGAAGCTATACTTGATGTCAAAGAGAAGGTTTATACAAGAGATATTTTTAATAGTGACTCTTAGTAATTTTGAATGATAAATGATGAGATTGACACAATATGAAATTAACTCAATAAAAAAAGCATTTCAAGAAACATTTGAGAGTGGTGAGGTGTATTTGTTTGGGAGTCGTGTTGATGATAGTAAGAGGGGTGGAGATATAGATTTATTTATTGATTTACCATATAAACTTGATATAAAAGAGTTGCTTGATAAAAAGAGTAAGTTTAAACTTGCACTGTATGATACAATAGGTGAACAAAAAATAGATGTGGTTTTTTCAAAAGATAAAAATAGAAGTATAGAAAAAGAGGCTTTAAAAACTGGGGTATTGTTATGAACAAAGCTATAGTTGAAGAGAAATTAGAAAAGATATTGTGTGAGTGTGATAAGCATATCTTAAGACTTAATAGTGCAAGTCAAAAGATGGCAGTTTTTATGCCACTTGATAGTAAAAAATATGTAAATTTAAGTGATGATGAAGTTGGATATATAGATCAATTTCTTTTTAGATTTGCAAAATTACAAGATGCTATGGGACAA